>Ga0208589_1000012_pt1 | contig 94779 bp, 96 predicted proteins | sample NGESurshal092012_2_FD_184486 | JGI IMG/M metagenome (GOLD analysis project Ga0208589, IMG submission 184486) | Arctic peat soil microbial communities from Barrow, Alaska - NGEE Surface sample F53-2 shallow-092012 (SPAdes) | ecosystem: Environmental > Terrestrial > Soil > Wetlands > Peat ...
GAGCCGTCAGGGGACAGCCAGCCCGCGAGGTCGGCCGAGTCGTCGGTGATCAGCCAGGTCCACCGCCCGGAGGCCACGTTGTAGCGGGCCACGCCGGTGAACTCGCGGCCGGTGTTGGAGGCCAGGATCAGGGCTGCGCTGTCGGGCGTCCAGTTCAGCGAGCCATTCATGGCCAGGTCATCGACGGCCGTCACCTCGGTCACCTGCTCCCGGCCCGCTGGCCGCACATCCGCGAGCGCGTGCAGATAGCGCGGGTCCTGGACCAGCGGCTGGAGGTCGCCGGGGGCCGCCGGGCCCCCGCCGGCGACCGGCAGCGGCAGCAGGGGACAGCTGGTGGCGCTCGTTGCCGCCGTCGTCGTGCGACACGATCACCGCTCGCTCGCCGGTCACGTAGCGGCCGGTACACGCGCCGGGCAGCGCCGTCAGTACTGTCTGGTTCCCGTCGCCCGAGATCTCGATCAGCTGGGTGGAGCCGCTGTCGTTGCTTCCGGCCAGGATCCGCCCGACGGGATCGGTGTCGAATGCCTGGTGGGTCGTCAGGAGCAGCAGGCGCTCGAGATCGGGGCTGATAGCCCGCCACTTTGCCACACGGACCCGTCGGCCAGCCGGCGCCAGCCGGGCGCGATCAGGACGGCCGACCGCGCCCGCCGAACGCACCCGAGATCCAGCGGACCGTGCCGGGCGCGAACGATCCGATCACCCCGCAGCCGGCGGTGATTGCCGCGATGGAGCCCGTGTCGTCGGCGACAGTCGCGCCGAGCCACAGGCCCAGGCCGGCGCACACCGCCGCCACCGCGACGATGATGAGCGCCATCCGGCGAGCTTCCACCCCCCCATCCTGGCATCCGCCGCCGCTGCGCGGCTGCCTAGGGTGGGAACGTGCGTGCTGCTGAGACAACTGACGGCCTGCGGGCCGCGCGTGACCTGCTGAGCCGCTTCCCGGTCGTCGACGGGCACAACGACCTGCCCTGGGCGCTGCGCGAGGCGGGCTCGCCCGGCCCGGCCCGGACCGACATCGCCGACCGGGTCCCGTTCACTCACACCGACCTGCCCCGGCTGGCCGAGGGCGGGGTCGGCGGCCAGTTCTGGTCGGTCTTCGTCCCCGCGCAGCTGCGGGGCGATGCGGCGGTGGCCACGACGATCGAGCAGATCGACCTGGTGCGTCAGCTCGTCCGGCGTTACCCGGGCGCGCTGGAGCTGGCGCTGACCGCGGCGCAGGCGGAGCAGATCAGGGCCTCGGGGAAGGTGGCCTGCCTGATCGGTGCCGAGGGCGGCCACTCGATCGCTAGTTCCCTGCCGGTGCTGCGCGCGCTCTACCAGCTCGGTGTCCGGTACCTGACGCTCACCCACAACCTGAACGTGCCGTGGGCCGACTCGGCCACCGACGAGCCGGCGGCAGGCGGGCTGACGGCGTTCGGCGGCGAGGTCGTCCGGGAGATGCAACGGCTCGGCATGCTGGTCGACCTGTCCCACGTCGCGGCGACCACGATGGCCGATGCCCTGGATGCCGCGCGGGCCCCGGTGATCTTCTCGCACTCCAGCGCCCGGGCCATCTGCGACCATCCGCGGAACGTGCCCGACGACATCCTGGCCCGGCTGCCGGCCAACGGCGGCGTCTGCATGGTCACCTTCGTGCCGGCCTTCGTCTCCCCGGCCTGCCGGGACTGGGAGCTGGCCCTCGGGGCTGAGATGGGCCGCCGCGGGCTCGACCCCCGCGACCTGGCCAGCCGGGCGGCCGCCGCGGAGCAGTGGGCGGAGCGGCAGCCGCGCCCGGTCGCCACGCTCGCGGATGTGGCCGACCATCTAGATCACGTCCGGGAGGTGGCCGGACCCGGCCATATCGGCCTGGGCGGCGACTACGACGGGGTGGACCGGCTGCCCGCGGGCCTGGAGGACGTCTCCCGGTATCCGGCGCTGATCGCCGAGCTGGCCAGCCGGGGCTGGAGCGAGGCGGAGCTGGCCGGACTGGCCGGCGGCAACATCCTGCGAGTGCTGCGCGAGGCGGAGGCCGCGGCGGCCACGATATCGGCCCGCGAGGAGCCGTCGGCGGCCCGGATCGAGGAGCTGGATGGCGCTGCCGCAGGCGGGTAACTCCCTCCGCCGGGCAGCTAACGGTAAACGCCGGCCCAGTTTCCCGCGCAGGCCGCCCGCCGCATGCCAGGGTGGTCATTGCTCCGGCGGTTTCGGGGTTTCTGCTGGCCTGGCCTCCCACCGGCGGCAATATGGCCTTTTCGCCGGTCGAGAGGGCAAGGCAATGCAGGTCACGCGGGCGCAGGCTAGGGCCCCGGCTGCGGTGCGAGTACGCGGTCTGGCCCGGGCCGCGACCGCATCGATGCTGGCCGGCGTCGGGCTCATGGTCACCGTGGGAGTGCTCGGGCCGTCGGCGGCCGTGCCGCGCTTCTCCTCCGCCGCTCCCTGGCCGCCGTATTTCGCGGCTGCCAGGACGTCAGAGGCGGTCACCGCCGGCCTGACCTGGCTGGCGGCGGCCCTGGGCGGGCTCGGCCTCATCCTGGGCCTGATCGCGGCTCGCCGGGGGTGGCGGCCCAGCCCGCGAGCGCTGCTCGGCGGCGGCCTGCTCGCGGTGGTCGCCCTGGTGCTGATGCCGCCGATCGGGTCCACCGACATGATGGATTACGCGATCTACGGGCGGATCACCGTCCTGGCCCACAGCCCCTACCGGATGACGCCGGCCCAGTTCGAGCGCTCCGGCGACCCGGTCGGAGACGTCGCGCCCTTCTCATGGCGCAACGAGCCGTCGGTCTACGGACCGCTCGCCACCGTCTCCGAAGCCGCCGCGTCGGCGCTGGCCGGAACCTCGGCCGCGCGTACCGTGTTCTGGCTCAAGGTCTGGAATGGCCTGGCCTACCTCGCGATGGCCCTGGCCCTGGACCGGCTGCTGCGGTCAGATGCCGCCAGCCGGGTGCGTGCGCACCTGCTGTGGACGGTGAACCCGCTGATGCTGTTCGCCGTGCTGGCCGGGGGGCACATCGACGGGCTGGCCGCCGCGGCCGGCTTCCTGGGGCTGATCTGCCTGCGCCGGACGGGACTGGCCCGCGGCCTGGCGGCAGGCGTCCTGGTCGGCGCCGCCATCGACATCAAGGCACCGTTCGCCTTCTACCTGGCCGGGCTGGCCTGGGCGGCACGGCGGTCGCCGCGTGAGCTGGCCGCGGCGGCGCTGGGCGCGGCGGCCGTGCTCGGGCCCAGCTACCTGCTGGCCGGTCGGGCGGCGGCGGCCGTGCTGGCGCGGGCCACCGGTAGGCCGGATCTCTACCAGCCTTGGCAGCTGCTGAACCGGGCGCTAGGCCAGCATTCCATCAGGCTGTTCGATGACACGGCCGGGCTCGTGGCGTTCGTGCTGCTGGCCGTGGTGCTGCTGTGGCGGATGCCGTCCGGCCCGGCGGTCATGCCGTTCGTCCGGCCTGTCCTGGCCCTGTCGCTGGCCTGGCTCGCCTTCTCGCCCCAGCAGCGTCCCTGGTACGACGCGATGCTCTTCCCGCTGCTGGCGGTCATGCCCGCGACCCGGCTGGACTGGGTGGTCGCGGCCCGCGCGCTGGCCGCCACGGCCGCCGAGCTGCCCGGGGTCACGTTCTATACCGCCCTGCGCCCGCGTGGGCTGTCGCTGCTCGGCGACGGGTTATCCCGGGGTATCGCCCCGCTCGTGCTGGTGGCCGCGGCTGTCGCGCTGCTCTGGCTGTGCGTGAGCGGCCGATGGCGACCAGAGGAGGAGCTGCAGGAGAGCGCCGTTACTTAACCAGGACGGTTCGCGGGGCTAGTAGCGTCAAGTTATGCGACTAGGGGTGCTGGATGTCGGCTCGAATACCGTCCACCTGCTGGTGGTGGACGCTCACCAGGGTGCGCGCCCCATTCCGGCCTTCTCCCACAAGGCCGAGCTGCATTTCGGCGAGCACCTGGACAGCGCGAACCGGCTGACCGACGAGTGCGCCGGCCAGCTGCGGGCCTTCGTGGATGAGGCGCTGCGGATCGCCGAGGACAAGGGCGTGCACGAAATGCTGGCGTTCGCCACCTCCGCGGTCCGGGACGCGGCCAACGGGGACGAGATCCTGGCCAAGATCGAGGCGCAGACGCAGGTCGCCATCCGCGTGCTGCCGGCCTCCGACGAGTCACGGCTGACCTTCCTGGCCGCCCGGCGATGGTTCGGCTGGTCGTCGGGCAGGCTCCTGGTGCTCGACATCGGCGGTGGCTCGCTGGAGATCGCGGCCGGGCAGGACGAGGACCCGGCGGTCGCGGTCTCGCTGCCCCTGGGCGCCGGCCGGCTCACGCGCGAGATGCTGCCCGGTGATCCGCCGTCGTCGGACGACGTCCGGCGGCTGCGCCGGCACGTCCGGGCCGAGATAGCCGCCACGGCCGGGGCCGTGCTCCGGGAAGGGCGGCCCACCCATGCGGTGGCCACCTCGAAGACCTTCCGTCAGCTGGCCAGGATCGCCGGCGCCGCCGCCTCCAGCGACGGCCCCTACGTCAGGCGAATGCTGCGGCACTCCGACGTCACCGAGCTGGCCAAGCGGCTGGCCCGGACTACCATCGCGGAGCGGGCCGAGCTGCCCGGCGTATCGACGGGCCGCGCTCCCCAGCTAGCGGCCGGCGCCATCGTGGCCGACGCGGCGATGGACATCTTTGACCTGCCGGAACTCGAAGTGTGCCCGTGGGCGCTCCGCGAGGGCGTCATCCTGCGGCGGCTGGACATGCTGGACGGCTGAGGCTAGTGGCCCGTCCATGTCTGGGCCCGTCCATGTCTGGGCCAGTTCAGGTCTGGGCCAGTTCAGGTCATGGCCCGTTCAGGCCAATGGCCCGTCACGGCGGCGTGACGGGCCATTGTGCTCCCCTGCTGGGTCGTGCGGGCCGCGTGGCGCTAGGCGCGCGGCTGCTGGCCCGGGCCCGGTAAGTCCCGCGCGCTGCGGAGGCCGTCGGCCCGCTCCTCGCTGTCGGCCGGGCCGGGGGACGCCGCGTGTCGGGCGCCCTCGGGCTGGCCGCTGGGAGTCCGGGAGGCCGGAGCCGCGGTGGGTGCGGTGGCCGTCGGCGGGCCCGTCCGGCCTGCGGGGGCCGCGACCGGCTTGCCGATCGGCTGGGCCGTACCGCCGGACGTGCCGCCGTGCGCGTCCGGGCCGGCCTGCGCCGCCGGCACGGTCCCAGCCGGGACCGGTCGCTGAGCCGGCGATCCAGCCGCTGAGCGGGCCTGCGCCGGAGCAGGCGCCGGTCCGCGCCTGACTTCTGGCTGCTGGCCCGGACGGCCGTTGGCTGCGGGCGGCTGGCCGTTGGCCTCGGCCGTCGCCGCGGCGACGGCCCGGGCCACCTCCTCCTCCAGCGAGCCGCGGGCCGCCTCGCCCGCCACGAGGGTCGTCACCACGTCGCGGATCTCGGTCAGTCGGCGGATCGCCTCGGTGTGCCGGGACATCAGCAGGTTCAGGCGCCGCTCGGCCCCGTCATGGATCGCGGTGGCCCGCGCCGTGGCCTCGTCAAGCTGCTGCTTGGCCTGCGCCTTGGCGGTGGCCACGGCGCTCTCGGCCTGCTTGGTCGCCTCAGTGACCGCCCGGTCGGACTCGCTGCGGGCGGAGTTCCTGGTCTTATCCGCCTCGGCGGTCGCGTTGGCGACCGTGCTCTCAGCCTGCTCCTGAGCGGCGCTCAGCATCCGCTCCGCCTGCTCGTGAGCCTCGGCGCGCGTCTTGTCCGTCTCGGACTTGACGTCCTCGCGGAGCTTGGCCGTCTCCTGCTGGGCCATCTCGCGCAGCTTGGCAATCTCCTCGTCCGCGCGGCCGCGCTGGGCCTTGGACTCGTCCTCGGCCAGCTTCAGGATCTGCCCGATTCGCTCGCTGATCTCCTCGTGTGCGGGCTTCTCGGCTGATGCCTCGCGCGCGGACGAGAGTTCCAGCCGGAGCCGCTCGTTGGCATCGAGCGCCTGCGACAGCCGGTCCTCCAGATCACGGACCTGGCTCCGGGTCTTCGCCACGAACTCGTCAACCCGGCGGCGGCTGTAGCCGCGCATCTCTCGCTCGAATAGATCCTCATGGTTCGGGTCGGCGTGGAAGTCATTATGTTCGCTCATGGTTCACACCCGTCGGTGGTTCAGGCAGGACCGGCCGGCTCGGCTGTCGCGAGCTTAGCCGGTGCGGTGGTGCCGGCCCTGCGGCTGCCATGCCCGTCCGGGCCGGCTGGGTCCGCCAACCTCCCGGACGTGCGTTCCAATGCAAAGATATTCGGGTTGACTCTGTCCCGAAGGGACCGGCCGCGCAACCGAAACGATGTTTTGTCCGGATTCTTGTCTGGCCGATCATCGCGATAGGCGGATTCGGCGCGCCGCGGATGGCCGGCTACGGGCCGCCTTGCCACGAATGACCAGCGGCGTGACACAATTCCGGCCGGACGGATGATCGTTACGGAGGCAGGCAGTGGCAGCTTCCCGGCTCACCGGATCACTCGGCGGCGCGGCACCGGTCGTGCACGTCGAGGCGTGGATCGCGCCAGGCGCGGTCGTGGTGGGTGCCGTCCGGCTGGGCCGGGCGGCAAGTGTCTGGTATGGCGCCGTGCTGCGCGCGGACGAGGACGAGATCCTGGTCGGCCAGGAGTGCAACATCCAGGACCTGTGCTGCCTGCACGTCGACGCCGGCCAGCCCGTGGTGCTGGAGGACCGGGTCAGCCTGGGCCATCGCGCCACCGTGCACGGAGCCTGGGTCGGCGCGGGCGCGCTGATCGGGATCGGCGCCGTCGTGCTGGGCGGGGCGCGGATCGGGGCCGGCTCGCTGGTGGCCGCCGGAACGGTGGTGCTGCCCGATCGGGAGTTCCCGGCGGGAGTCCTCATCGCCGGGGTGCCGGGCCGTATCGTGCGCGAGCTAACCGACGCCGACCGGGCGGGATTCTCCGGCACCGCGGCCGGCTACGTCCAGCGGGCCGCCGCGCACCGGGAGGTCCGGTGGGACGCCGCCGCAGGACCCGATAGCCCGAATGGGCCGTTCGTAACCTGACATGTCGGGGCAGACCCGCAGTTTCGTCAGCCGACGGCGGTATCGACCGGCTTGCAGGTGGTTCGGAAATGGCCCTGATGGGTGATGCGCGGCCATAGGCGGGCGCCGTAACCTGATGAAGTCCTCGTGTTTTCGCTCGGCGATGGAGGTGGGCGCGATGGAGGATTATTTCGACCTTCGTGTCCACGACCTGGTGGCCCTCAATGAGATCGCCCTGTATGCCGAGGTGCTCAGCGCCGTGGCGGTCAGCGACCGGCCGCTGACCCTGGCTGAGCTCGATGACGTCCTGGGCGTGCAGCCCAGGGCCGCGTCGCCCGTCGGGGCCGGCTAGCCCTGGCTTTCAGCGCCTGCCCTCGGGCTGCCTACTGGGCTCCAGCGTGAACATGGCGTCGGTATCCCAATGCGTGAACCCGAGTGACTCATACAGCTTGATCGCGGCCGTATTGTCCTCGTCCGCGTAGAGCATGACCTGCGCCAGCCCGCTGTCCCGCAGGTGGCGCAGCCCGATCAGCGTGAGCGCGCGACCCAGCCCGGTGCCGCGCTCACCGGTGTCGACGCCGACGACATAGACCTCGCCGATGGGCTCGTGCTCATGGCCCCCGGTCTCGTCCTCCCGGGAACCGTGGATCTTGGTCCAGTGAAAGCCCACCAGCGCGCCGTTCCGCTCGGCCAGGAAGAATCCGGCCGGGTCAAACCACGGCTCTCGTTCCCGCAGGTCCAGGTCTTCCCTGGTCCAGGCGCCCTGCTCGGGGTGGCGGGCGAATGCCCGGCCGTTCAGCGCGATCCAGGCGTCCTCGTCCTGGCCGACCCGGAAAGTCCGGACCGTCACGCCGGGGGCGAGCTTCGGCTCGCCCAGGTCGCCCTGCAGCGAGCGGCGCATCTGCCAGAGCGCGCGGCTGCGCCGCAAGCCGGTCCTGGCCGCCAGCCGGGTCGCGGCGGGCAGGTCGCCGTGCGCCCACAGCCGCAGGCCGCGGCCGCCAGCCTCGGCGATCAGGGCCCGGAGCAGCGTCAGGCCCAGGCCGCGGCGACGAAATGCCGGGTCGACGACCATCTCGCCGCTCGGCCCCGCCGGGTCTGCCGCCGGGTCGAGATGCCCGTACCCGGCGAGCTGGCCGGCGCGCCAGAGCAGGACGTCGCGGGCCTGGCGGTCACCGTCATAGCGCAGGTGCAGCAGCCCGTGTTCCGAGAGCGGCCCGACGCCATCGGCCTGCGCCGCCCGCTGGGCCAGGCCGAGTACCTCGGCGGCCTGAGGCCCGGTCAGGGCGCCGCTGATCTCGACATTCACCGCGTCGGGGCCAGCGCCGGAAGGGTCATCCACGGGTGCCGCCGGCGGGATCATCCAGCGGGCTACCAGTCGGCATGGACGGAGCCGGCTCTCCGCCGGCTCGTCGCCCCGGCCCGGCCGCCCTGCGGCCCGCGGGAGGCGTAGCTGGCAGCGGCACCGTCATGCGGCCCGGCGGCCTCGGGAGCGGCCGCTGGCGACTCGCCCTGATCCGCGGACGGCTCAGCCTGGTCCGCGGCGTCACCGTCACCGTCCGCTGCCCGGCCCGGGCCGCCCTTGGCGGGCACGAACCGGTACCCGACGTTGCGCACGGTCCCGATGAGCGCCTCGTTCTCGGCGCCGAGCTTGGCCCGCAGCCGCCGGACGTGCACGTCGACGGTGCGGGTACCGCCGAAGTAGTCGTAGCCCCAGACCTCCTGCAGGAGCTGGGCCCGGGTGAATACCCGGCCCGGCTGCTGGGTCAGGAACTTGAGCAGCTCGAACTCCTTGAAGGTCAGGTCGAGCGAGCGCCCGTTCATCCGCGCCGAGTACGTGGTCTCGTTGATGACCAGCTCGCCGGAGCGGATCTCACCGCCCTGGTCGGGGCTGGTCCCGGCGGCGCGCCCGACCGCCAGCCGCAGCCGCGCCTCGACCTCGCCGGGACCCGCCGTGTGCAGCACGATGTCGTCCGCGCCCCAGTCGGCGGCGAGCGCCGCCCAGCCGCCCTCGGTGACGATGACCAGCACGGGGACGGCGCGGTCGGTACTGCGCAGCGCCTGGAGCAGTCGCTTGGCCTGCACCAGGTCACGGCGCGCGTCCACCAGCACGGCGTCCGGGACCGGGCTCGCGCCTACCGATGCGGCTACGGCCGCGGCCACCCGGACGGCGTGCGGCAGGAGGGTGAGGGACGGCAGAATCTCCGCCGGCGTCTCGTGCCCGCCCGTTAGCAAGAGCACATTGCTCAACCCGCTGCCACCTCCGGCCCGCGGCGCGCTCCGCGGGAAAGCCTTGCCCATGGACTCCCACTAGGACCCGGGGTCGTCTTTGTCCGAGGTCGTTATGAGCGAGGATAGCTGACATGGCTATCGTCACCATGCGCTACTGGGCCGCGGCCAAGGATGCGGCGGGCGTCGCGGAGGAAACCATTACCGCCGACACCCTCGCCGCGGCGCTGGCCGCTGCCCAGGACCGCGGCCACGATCACCGGTCCGTGGCCGGGGGCGCGGCGCCCGCGGGCGCCAGCAGGCTGGCCGCCGTGCTGGCTCGCTCGTCCTTCCTGGTTGACGGGCATCCGGTCGGCACGAGGGCGGCCGAGGCAGTGGCCCTGACCGACGGGGCCGTGATCGAGGTCCTGCCGCCATTCGCCGGCGGCTAGCCCGCGCCGCCGCCAGCCCGGCGTGAACCACCTGGGGCCGTGGCGCGTTCTGGTAAGCGTGGCTGGGCAAGACGGCTCGGGCGCCCGGCACCAGAAAGGTCCGGCGTCCGACGAGGAACTGGTGCGTGCGCTCTACTCGGAGCACGCGGGCCCGTTGCTGCGATATGCGCTGCACCTCATGAGCGGGGACCGGCAGCGCGCGGAGGACATCGTGCAAGAGACCCTGCTACGGGCCTGGCTGCACCCCGAGGCCATCGCTGACCGGCCCGCCCGGCCCTGGCTGTTCGCGGTGGCCCGCAACCTGGCCGTGGACTCGTTCCGGGCCCGGAAGGCGCGGCCGCATGAAGTGGGCGAGGGCCCCCTGGACCTGCTGTCGGTTCCCGACGACGCGGAGCGGGCCCTCGAATCGTGGGCGGTCGCCGACGCGATCAGGTCCCTGCGGGCCGAGCACCGGGGGGTGCTGCTCGAGACCTATTACCACGGCCGGTCCGTGGCCGAGGCCGCCGCGGTACTCGGCATTCCGGCAGGTACCGTCAAGTCACGGACGTTCTACGCGCTTCGCGCGCTCAAGCTGGCACTGGAAGAACGGGGGCTCGCCCCATGACCGGGATAACTGACCTGGCCGGATCGGCCCAGCCCGCCTGCCGCCAGATCCGCCAGCTGCTAGGCGTCTACATCGTCGGCGCCATCGACCCGGCCGAGCGGGCCTACGTGGATGCTCACCTGGCCGACTGCCGGGACTGCCGCGAGGAACTGGCTGGCCTGGCCGGGCTGCCGGCCCTCCTGGGGCGCGTTTCGCTCGTCGACGCCGAGCGGCTGAGTGAGGACGGCCACGGGCTGCCCGATATGGACGAGCCGCCCGCTGAGCTGCTGAACTCGCTGCTGCGGCGAGTGGCCGGGCGGCGGCGGACCCGCAGGTGGCGGTCGATCCTGGCGCTCGCCGCGGCGGTCGCTATCGCCGCTGGCAGCGGCGCCACCGTCGTGCAGGCCGCCCATAGCGGGGCCCCGGCCGTCAGCGCGCAGGAGGTCGTCCAGGCTAGTAACGCCCACGTCACCAGCCGGGTGGCTTACTCGGCTACGCCATGGGGCGGGACGGCGATGCGGGTGACGGTCAAGGGCATCCGGCCCGGAACCGCCTGCACATTCTGGGTCCGGAACGCCGCCGGCCGGTGGATCACCGCCGGAAGCTGGGTCATCGGTCCCGGCTACGGGGCGCACTGGTATTCCGAGTCATCGACCGTGCCGGCGCACAGCGTGCACGGCTTCCGGATTACCTCCGGCGGGCAGACTCTGCTCAGCATTCGGGCCGTCTGACGGGAATGTGCCAGCTGGCGGGAATGTGCTGGCTGCCTGGCGCGCTGAAGGCCTCGTGACAGCAGGACTGGTGGCACTCGTGGCGGCGCTCGCGGTGGCGAGCGCCCTCGGTATCACCTGGCGCGCGACCAACGGCAGGATGCGCCGTCAGCGCGGCTCCGGGCCTGTTTCGCCAGTGCCTGTTTCGCCAGTGCCTGTTTCGCCGGTGCCTGTTTCGCTTGCGCCGGGCTCGCTGCTGCCAGCCGGGCCGGAGGTGACGTCAGCCGAACCGCAGGCGGCGCGCGGGACGCGAATTACCCCGAGGCAGCTCGGCCAGCCGCTGGGGGAGCGGGCCACGCTCGTGCAGTTCTCCTCGGCGTTCTGCGCACCGTGCCGGGCCACGCGGCGGATCCTGGCCGAGGTGGCCGGGATGACCGAGGGCGTTGCGCACGTGGAGATCGACGCGGAGTCGCGGCTGGACCTGGTCCGCGCGCTGGGTGTGCTGCGGACTCCCACGGTGCTCGTCCTGGCGGCCGACGGCCGCATTGTGCGGCGGGCCAGCGGGCAGCCCCGGAAGGCCGACGTGATCGGCGCGCTGGGCGAAGCGGTCGGCAGCGGCGCGATCGAGGGCCGCGCCGCCTCGGGTGACGCGGAAGCGAGCATTTCCTACTCATCAGGTCTGGAAACAGGATAGTGACACTGGGCCTGGCCGCGCATAGCATCAGCTACGTGCCTGAGACCATCCGGACCTGCCGTGATCGTCAGGTCCCCGCTCCGATCGCCGTCCTGACCAAGCGCCGTGCGGTGGACTTCTGCCGTGTCTCGACCGCTATCTGTTGCCGTCCGGTGCCCCAGCCGGAAGCCTGACCCGGCGGCGCGTCCTGCGCTGACCCAGGTGGCTCCGGCCGCCAGCCCGCCGTGATCACCGCCATCTGGCCCGCGCATAGCAGCGCCGGACGGTACTGATCCAGTCAGTGCGGCCAGGCAGCAAGCCGCTTTCGCGGGCCTGGCCTGGCCTGGCCGGGAATATCCGGCAAGAGAAAATGCCCGCACGAAGCCTGACCACGAAGCCTGAAGAGGTGCACCCGATGGAGATCGATCCGAGAGGCCCGCGTTTCGGCGCGGTGATTACCATGATCGTCTTCGGGGTCGTCATGCTGACCGGTAGCGCGTGGCTGCTGGCGGTGCAGGCCCTGTTCTTCGCCATCGGGACGGTATTCGGCCTGCCAAGGTCGCCGTACGGGCTGGTCTACCGGTGGCTGGTCCGGCCGCGGCTGGGCCCGCCGCGAGAACTGGAGCCGGCTGCTCCGCCGCGTTTCGCCCAGGCGCTTGGCCTGGTTATCAGTGTCGTCGGCGTGATCGGTTACGCCGCCGGCGTGGAGGCGCTGGGCCTGGCGGCTGCGGCCGCCGGGTTTGTCGCCGCGTTCCTGAACGGCATCTTCGGCCTGTGCCTGGGCTGTGAGATGTATCTGCTCATCCGACGTATACGGCCGGGCCGGCAGCGGCTGACTCCGGCTGAAGCTGACAAGGAGGTTGCACTATGAGTCGCTCCGACGTCCTCGTGGACGCCGACTGGGTCGAGGCCCACAACGGTGATCCGGGCCTGGTCCTCGTCGAGGTTGACGAGGACACCAGCGCCTACGACAAGGGTCACATCCGCAACGCAGTCAAGATTGACTGGAAGAAGGACCTGCAGGACCCGGTTCGCCGCGACTTCGTGGACAAGGATGGATTCGCCGCGCTGCTGTCGCAGCGGGGCATCTCCAACGACGACACCGTCGTGCTGTACGGCGGCAACAACAACTGGTTCGCGGCGTACGCGTACTGGTACTTCAAGCTCTACGGCCACCAGAACGTCAAGCTGCTCGACGGCGGGCGCAAGAAGTGGGAGCTGGAGTCCCGCGAGCTGGTCACCGAGGTACCCAAGCGCGAGCCGACCAGCTACACCGCGGAGGACCAGAACCTCTCGATCCGCGCGTTCCGGGACGAGGTCGTGGCCGCCATCGGCGACAAGAACCTGGTTGACGTGCGGTCCCCGGACGAGTTCGCCGGGCGGCTGCTCGCGCCTGCTCACCTGCCCCAGGAGCAGGCGCAGCGCGGCGGCCACATTCCGACCGCGAAGAACGTGCCGTGGTCCAAGGCGGCCGAGGAGGACGGCACGTTCAAGTCGGACGACGCCCTCCGGGCCGTGTACTCGGAGGCGGGCGTCGACTTCGACACCGACACCATCGCGTACTGCCGGATCGGCGAGCGCTCGGCGCACACCTGGTTCGTCTTCCACGAGCTGCTCGGCCAGCCGAACGTCAAGAACTACGACGGCTCCTGGACGGAGTACGGCTCGCTGGTGGGCGTTCCGATCAAGACCGGTGACAAGTCATGAGCGCGGACGCTTCGCCCGCGCAGACCGCGGGCACGCAGGCCGCTGCCGCCGGATGCGGTGCGTCCGCCGGCGGCGCGGCCCTGACTGACGCCGGCAACCAGGCCGTGGTCCAGGGCCTGGTGACCAAGGACGGCTCGCCGGTCGGCACCGGGTACGCGCGGCTGCTGAACAGCGACGGGGAGTTTGTCGCCGAGGTGCCGCTCGGCGAGGACGGCGGGTTCCGCTTCTTCGCCGCGTCGGGCAGCTGGACGCTGCGCGTCCTGGCCCCCGGCGGCGTCCGGGCCGAGCAGGCCGTGGCGGCGGCGACCGGCAAGGTCGTCAACCTGGAGGTAGCAGTCTGACGTCCGGCCTCTGACGAGCCAGCCAGGCTGGCGTCTGAGGGCGCCCAAGTCACCGGGCCGGCTTTTGGCGAGCCAGCCAGGCTGGTCGGCCGTGCTGTCACGTGGATGGCGGCTTTCCCGCTGCAAGGCGGGGGAGCCGCCATCTCGCTGTGGGCGTATTCGCTGGCAGCACCGCCGCGCGTTCATCGTTTTCCTACTTGTAGTCCTAGCTTCACCTTTGGAGTCATCTTTCGTTCACCTTCTCGTCACCTGGACCGCTTAGAAAAAGGTGGTCACGATCGCGGAACGGCCGCGCTAACGGGCCGATGGGATCAGAGGCGAGACAGGAATATGTCGATAGGGGCACACCCAGACGGCACGGCGGGATCTGGACCGGTCATGCAGCCGGGCGCGGATTCGGGGGGAACGGCGACCAGCACGCCAGTCGTGGCGGACGACACCGCGGCGATTAGTGCCGTCGACCTTACGCTGAGTTACGGAACCCGCGCCATCCTGTCGAATATCACCGTTCAAGTGCGCCGCGGAGCGGTGACGGCGCTGATCGGGCCCACCGGCTCCGGCAAGACGACGCTGCTGCGGACGTTCAACCGAATGAACGACAAAGTGGTGGGCTACCGGCACGACGGTGATGTCCTGCTCGATGGGAGCAGCATCTTCAGCCCGAACATCGAGCTGATGTCGCTCCGGCGCCGGGTGGGCATGCTGTTTCAGCGGCCAAATCCGTTCCCGATGTCGATCCAGGACAACGTAGCTGCCGGAGCCCGGGCGGCCAGGATGGCCTCCAAGGCCGGACTGCGGGAGATAGCTCAGCGGCGCCTGGCCGAGGTCGGGCTGTGGGATGCCGTCCGGGACCGGCTGAAGGAGTCGCCCTTCCGGCTCTCCGGCGGTCAGCAGCAGCTTCTCTGCCTGGCCAGGGCGCTGGCGGTCAGCCCCGAGGTGCTGCTGCTCGATGAGCCGACCTCATCGCTGGACCCGGTTGCCACCGAGTCCATCGAGAAGCTGCTCCGCACCCTGACGCCGGATATCACGGTGATCATCGTTACCCACAACCTGGCCCAGGCCAGCCGGGTCGCCGACCGGACCATCTTCCTCAATGCCGGGCGGCTCGTCGAGCACGGCGATACCCGGCAGGTGTTCGACCATCCCGAGCATGAGGAGACCGCCCGTTACGTCGGCGGGCACTTCGGCTGACCAAGATCACCGTGCGGGAGACCTGATCTGTCCGTGCGGGCGCAAGGACCGCGCGCGAGCGCGGCACTAACCTCATCGCACGCAGCCGCGTGCGACCTGGATGATGCGCGCTCTGGCGTGCGAAAAAACAAAGGAGTATTTTCCGGTGGCCAAACCAATCCGGACACTCTGCACGGCGGCCGCTCTGATCCCGCTGACCGTGCTCGCGGCGGCCTGCAGCAGCTCAGGTAGCTCGTCGTCGTCATCATCGTCGCCGGCCGCTGCTGCCTCATCGTCAGCTAGCGGCACCGCTATCACCGAGACCGGTAGCACGCTCATGTTCCCGCTGTTCGGGGCCTGGCAGACCGCTTACAACACCGCCGTCCCGAGCGTCATGATCACCACGGCGGGCACCGGTTCGGGAACCGGGATCGCGGACGCCGGCACCGGCACCGCGACGATCGGCGCTTCGGACGCGTACCTGTCCAGCTCCAACATGTCGCAGTACCCCGGCCTGATGAACATCCCGCTGACGGTGGCCGCGCTGATGGTCAACTACAACGTCTCCGGGGTCAAGAAGCCGCTGAACCTGAACGGCACGGTTCTGGCCCAGATCTACTCTGGCAAGATCACGACCTGGAACGACCCGGCCATCGCCAAGCTGAATCCCGGCGTCACCCTGCCGTCGGAGAAGATCGTCACGCTGCACCGCGCGGACAGCTCGGGCAGCACCTTCCTGTTCACCTCCTACCTGAACGCCCAGGACCCAGGTGGCTGGAGCGCCACTAACGTCGGGACCACGGTGAGCTGGCCGTCCAAGGCCAGTGCGCTGGCCGAGACCGGCAGCGGCGGGATGGTCACCGGCTGCGGGGCCACTAAGGGCTGCATCGCCTACATCGGGATCAGCTATCTGTCCAAGACCAGCACCGCTGGCCTGGGCGAGGCATCGCTGGCGAACAAGGCAGGCAAGTTCACCGAGCCGACCCCGGCGGCCATCAACGCCGCCCTGGCCAGCTTCTCCGGCAGCACCCCATCCTCAGGCTCGCAGTCGCTGATTAACACCTCAGCGCCCACGGGCTACCCGGTGATCAACTACGAGTACGCGGTCGTCAAGAAGACGCAGCCCAACGCGTCCACGGCCTCGAACCTGAAGGCGTTCCTCACCTGGACGCTGACGACCGGCGCCAGCTCGAAGTACCTGTCGGCCGTCAGCTTCCAGCCGCTGCCGGCGAATGTGACCACGGTAGCCAAGAACCTGGTCAGCTCGATCAGCGGCTGAGTTCATGGCAACCTCGGCCAGGACCGCTCCGGACGGGGGTGCGGGCTACCCGCCCGCCCCCCGGCCCGGCGGGTCACTGCGCGACTGGGTGCGTAACGGCGGGCTCATCCGCTGGCTCGGCCTGGTCGGGGCGGTGATCCCGCTGCTCATGCTGGGCTTCGTGCTCATCACCCTGATTCTCCAGGCCATCCCGGCCATCAGGCATAACGGCTGGAGCTTCTTCACCAGCACCATGTGGAGCTTCGGCGCTCAGTACGGGGCGCCGGTCACCACCGGCGGAATCGCCCATCTGCCGGGGGAGACCTTTGGCGCGCTGCCGCAGATCATCGGCACGCTGCAGACGTCGGCGATCGCGCTCATTGTCGCGGTACCGGTATCGATCGGAGCGGCCCTGGTGATCGTCGAGCGACTGCCGCGGCGGCTGGCCAGCCTCGTCGGAGGTTTTCTCGAGCTGCTGGCCGGCATCCCCAGCGTGATCATCGGCTTGTGGGGAGCGCTGACGTTCGGCCCGTTCCTGGCCCACCACGTCACCCCGTGGATTGCCAGCCACGCGCCCGACGTGCCGATCCTCCGGTTCTTCAGGGGCGACCCCGGCAACGGTCAGGGCCTGCTGACCTCCGGCCTGATTCTCGCGATCATGGTGATCCCGATCATCGCCGCCACATCGCGTGACCTGATCCGCGGGGTTCCCATCCTGCCCCGCGAGGGAGCGGTGGCCCTGGGCATGTCCGACTTCGAGTGCGCCCGGCGAGTGACTCTGCCCTGGGTCAACAGCGGCATTATCGGAGCTACCGTCCTGGGCCTGGGCCGGGCTCTTGGCGAGACCATCGCGGTGGCCATGGTCTGCGGCGACAACCTCAGTCAGGTGGCCACCAACCTTTACGCCACGATGACCACGATCGCCGCCGACATCGTCCTGAACCTGGACACTGCGATCCAGAGTCCGCTGGGCATCAAGACCTACGCCGAGCTCGGCCTGGTTCTCATGGCCATCACGCTGCTGACCAACGTGGCCGCGCGGGTGCTAGTCCGGCGGAGCTCGGGTACCGCCCTACCCGTCGGCAGGGGGCTTTAGCGATGCACGGAAGAAACAGCCGCACACCGGCGGCGGGACCCACCCCGCCGGGCCCGGCGGCCGCCGGCCGCGGCGCGGGCGAGTGGCCGCCCGTGCCGCTCCGCAGGAAGATCGCCAACGCGGTGTTCTGGGTCCTGTGCGCCCTGTGCCTGGCCGTGGTGATCGTCCCGACGGTGTGGCTGGCGGTCGGCGTCATCGCGCGGGCCGTACCGGACTTCCGGTGGAACGTGCTGTTCACCGACACCACGGGTACCGGCGGCGGCCTCGAGAACGCCATCCTCGGCACGGTGGCGATCACGGTCGGCGTGCTGGTCGTTGGCGGCACGATCAGCATCCTGACCGGCTTGTACCTCTCGGAGTATGCCACCGGCAGGCACCGTGGCATTCTGCGCGGCGCCTATGAGGTACTGGCCGGAATCCCGTCGATCGTGCTGGGCCTGGTCGGATACCTCACGCTCGTGGTGGGCCTGCACTGGGGCTTCGGCCTGCTGCCCGCTGTGCTCATCATGTCGGTGATCGTGGTCCCCTACATCGCTAAGGCCACGGAAACCTCCCTCGGCCAGGTACCGAGCGCATATCGCGATGGCGCGGACGCGCTGGGCATCCCGCCCACCTGGGCCCTGCGCAAGATCGTCCTGAAATCCGCCTTGCCGGGCATCGTGACCGGCCTGCTGATCGCGGTTGCGATCTCGGTGGGCGAGACGGCCCCGCTGCTCTACACGGCCGGCTGGAACCAGACAAATCCGTCCACCCAGGTCACCCACAACGCGATCGGCTTTCTCACATATCCGGTCTGGAGCTTCTTCGACAGTCCCGTTCATTCGCTGCAGGTGCTGTCCTACGATGCGGCCCTCATCCTGTTCGTCTTCGTTCTCCTGATCATCATCGCGGGACGCTTCATCATCGCCTGGTCGCGCCGGAACGCCGAGTGACTGATCGTGTTGCCGGAGGCGAGCGACAGTTCGGTCCAGGTGGGAGGCGGCCCCTGCCGCCGCAGCGCAGCCGGGACTGGCCCGAGGCGGTCGGCCGGACCTGGTTCGTGCCTGCATCCGATGACCGGTCACCTTGCCTGGAGCAGCCGCCAGGTCTCGCGGCGCCAGGTTCTCGAGCAGCAGCGCGCCGCGTGCGGCCCGGCCGATGACGCGGTGCCTGACCGGAAAGGCCAGGCCGGTTGTCCGCACACGAGGGGAGCTGGCGGTGACCGCGGAACACTCCGGGGCTGACTGGCTAGGCCGGGAGACCGGAGCTAAGCCGGCTCCGCCCGAGGACGGAGACCCCAAGACCACCGGCAGCGTTCTCGCCGGCCGCCTGGCGGCCGCGCTGGTCCATCACGAGCCGGGCTGGCGGCTGCCCCGGCACACGGCACTGGCGCGCCGCTACAACGTCAGCCCAGCCGAGATCGACCACGCGGTCGGGGAGCTGGTCCGCCGGCACCTGGTCCGCCGGCTTGCGGACGGCCAGCTTTACCGCGCCAGCCCGGCCGAGTACCTGATCGAGCTGGAGGGCATCTCGGGGCTTCGCTCCTCCCTCGATCCGATGGGCGGCGACCTTTCCTGCCGCAGCCGCCAGGTCTCGTGGCGCCGGGTCCCGGAGGACATTGGCTGGGCCCTCGGCCTGGCCACCTCGGACTCGGTGTGCGTGGTCAGGTTCCTGTGGACGGCGGGGGACGAGCCGGCCGCGTCCTCGACGACCTATCTGCCCGCGCACGTGGCCACGCCCGCACGCGCGGAGGCTGAGGGGGCGCTCCCGGACGCACTGAGTCTGCTGCCCATGTCGGAGGCGTCCGGGACGGCCACCGCGGACGACTACGCCAGCCTGGCCATGGCGGGCCGGCCACAGGCGCTCTACATCGAGATGCAGCCGCCCCCGCCGGCGGTGGCCCGCAGCCTCCGGCTCCCGGCGGGCCAGCCAGCCACGATCGTCACCGTGCGGTTCGACGACCCGGCCGACGAGCGGCCCGTAGCGCTGACCGTGGCCGTGCTGCGGTCAGACCTGTTCCGGGTGGTGCTGCAGTCGCCGCAGCCGCCTCTGGCCGAGGGCCCGCACGGGAATTTCGCCGGCGCCTGGACACACGCCGCGCTGGACTGGGAACCTTGACCCGTTATGTCTGCGCCCACCGCCAGTGCCGCTGACCGCCTGCCGCGGCGTCCGGGCTTACCCGGCCGGCCGGGCCGCTCCGGGCGGGCCGAGTTAACCGCCGCCATCGGCGTGGCCGCGGTGCTCACGCAGCTGCTGTTCGCCCAGGCCACGCTGGTCCTCGCGGTGTTTGCGGTGCTGACCGGCCGGGTCAGCCGATGGCGTCCGGGGTGGCTGGCCGCCCCCGCAGCCGCGGGAGCGGTGTGGGCGACTGCGATCGGGCTGGGCCGGGCCGGAGCCGGATTCGCCGCCGGGCCCCGCCGGGTGGCCGCCTACCTGGGGGGCATGCCCGGTCATCCGGCGCGGCTCCTGCACCTGTCGGCGGCGTTTTCCGGGATGCAGCACTGGGTGTTCCGCCAGCTCCCGCTGGCCCTGCTGGCCGCCGCGGCGGAGGCGGCCATCCTGGCCTGGTGGCACCAGCCCGGCCGTCGCGGCGGCCAGGCCCCGGCCGCCGGGCTCAGCCCCTGGCCGGGCTACCGGCCGGGCCTGCTCCACGCGATCGCGCGGCGCCAGACGGAGGCGGCCCTGTCCGGCGGCAGCGTCGTCAGCAGGGATGGCTGCCGCCTGGGACTGGACAGTCCGACGGGTCGGCCCGCCGGACTGTCCTGGGCTGATGCCCGGGGCGGAGTCCTGGTGACCGGCGCCGACCGGCAGGCGGCGGCCCGGGCCGGGTTCCCGCTCGCCTGGGCCGCGATCCGGCGGCGCAAGTCCGTGATCGTCATCGACCTGACCGGCAGCGCGTGGCTGGGCGGGTCCCTGACGGCCGTGACGCAGGCCGCCGATGCTCCGCTGCGCCGCTTCAGCCCGGCGGGCCCCGCCTGCTACGAGCCTTTCCGCAGCTATCCGCCGCCGCGGGCCGCGGGCCTGGTCGCGGCGATGATCGACTGGACCGGGCTCAGCCAGGAGCAGCGGCGGGCAGGCCAGAACTACCTGACCGCCGCGTGCGCCGTGCTGGCCGCTGCGCCTGTGGCTAGTCCGCCTGGCCCGGTCCTGGACCGGCTCAGCCTGCTGCTGGAGCCCGCCGTCCTGCGCCAGGCCACGGCCGGAGTCCCCGGCCACCTGCCGCACCGGGAGGCGCTGGTCCGCCGGGTGGCGGCCGCCGCCGACGACCCGCCGGCCCAGGCCGCCGTGGCCGCGGTCCTGCACGAGCAGCTGGAGCTGCTGCGCGCGAGCGCGCTCGGCCGCTGGCTCCGGCCCTCCGCGCAGATAGTCAGCCTGGGGCAGGTGGTGCGGGACCGGGGCGGGGCGGCGTTCTCGCTCGACTGCGCCAGCCACGGTGCGCCAGCCGCCATGATCGGCAGGCTCGCCGTCGCCGACCTGGCAGCCGTCCTGCGCGACCTGCGCGACCAGCAGCTGCGCGCCGACTGCGTGGCCTGGGTGCACGGCTGCGAGCAGGCCAGCCGCTCGGCCCTGGCTGAGCTGGCCGCGCTCGGGCCGCTCACCGGAACCACTGTCGTGCTGTCGACCGCCAGCGCCGCCGCCGCGGCCAGCCTCGCGCCGGCCGCGGGGGTCGTCGTGACCGCCGGCCCGGCGGACCCGGAGCTGGCTAGCCAGGTCGCGGCTCTGGCCGAGCTCCGGGATGAGGGCGCCCGGCAGGCCGTCGCCGACCTGCTTTGCTGGCAGGGCGAGGACGAATTCGCCGTCCTGACACGCGGCCGCCAGCGCCGCTTCCAGCCGGCCTGCCGGTCGGTGGCCGCCCCGTGAGTGCCCGCCCCGCAGGCGCCAGCTCCACGGCCGGCTTCCGCCCCGACCGGGTCTACCTGGGCTGGCAGCACGCCCTGGTGGCCCCCGAGCCGGGGCCGCCGCCCCGGCCGCCGGCCCCCGGCCCGGCCGTGCAGGTCAGCGCGGCCTGGCTCGCGGCCCAGCGCCGCGAGGAGGCCCGGCTGGCCCGGCCGCACCAGCTGGCCGGGGCCTGCTGCGCGGCCCTGGGGTGCGCGATCGGCGCGAGCTGGCTGGCGGGCCTGCTGCCCGGCGGCCTGACCTTCCTGGCGGGCGGCGCCTGCCTGACCGCCGGGGGCGCCTGCGCGCGAACGGTCTGGCGGGGCCGGCGCCAGCTGCGGGACCTGGTGGCCGCCGAAGACCACCGGGTCGCGCAGTTCCGCGCCGCGGCCCAGCGCCAGCAGGCGGCCTGGGAGGCCGAGCACGCCCGGCAGGTCGCCGGCTGGCGGCAGCGCAGCGCCACCTACCGCCGCCAGCCGCAGTGGTACCCGGTGTGGCTGCCCGGCGGCATCCACCGGATCGACCTGGCGGGCGGCACCCTGGCCGGCTGGTCAGCCCTGCTGACCTCGGTGGCCGCTCCCCGGCTGGCCGCCGGGGGAGAGGTCACCGTGCTCGACCTCACCGAGGGCGCGGTCGCCGCGGACCTGCTGGCGCTGGCCCGCTCCTGCGGCATCGACCCGCTCGTCTGGGTCCTCCCGGCCGACCTGCCCCGGCTGGACCTGGGCGTCGGCCTCGCCGTCGGCGCGCTGGCCGACGTCCTGGCGGTCACCGTCAGCGCCAGTGACGCCCAGGGCGAGGTGGCCGACCCGGCCCGTGACGCGGCCCTGCTCGGCCGGGTCCTGGCGGTCCTGGGTCCCGGCGCGGGTATCGGCTCGCTGCTGGCCGCGCTGCGGGCCCTGGCCCAGGCGGGCGACCCGCGCGAGGACGTGCGGGCGGGCCTGCTGACCGCCGGCCAGCTGGACCGGCTGACCGGCCTTTTCGGGCGGAGCGCGGTAGAGCGGGTGGTGATCGACCGGGCCTGGACGCTGGAGGCCCGGCTGCGGGTGCTGGCGCGGCTGGGGGCGGCCCCGGTCAGCCTGCCGCCCAGCAGGCTCCGGCTGGCCGCGCTGGACCGCCGGGCGGCGGCGGTCGGCAACGAGGTGCTGGCCAGTTACCTGACCGTCGCGCTGACCCAGGCGCTGCGGCAGGCCCCGCCGGGCCTGCCCTGGCAGCAGACGCTGTTCGTGCTGGGTGCCGAGCGGCTGCGCCCGGAGGTGCTGGACCGGCTGACCGACTCGTGCGAGGTCGCGCGGGCCGGCCTGGTGCTGGGCTACCGGTCCATCCCGGCGCCCGTGCGCGACCGGCTGGGCCGCGGGAACGCGGCCATCGCCTTCATGCGGCTGGGCAACGCGCAGGACGCCCGCGTGGCGGCCGAGCAGATCGGGACCGAGCACCGCTTCGTGGTCAGCCAGCTCACGGCGACCATCGGCAGCTCCGTCACCGACACGGCCGGCGACTCCTACACCAGCACGGTCGGCGCGGCGGACTCGGTGACCGACTCGGCGTCGGTGACCGACACCACCGGGCGAAGCCGCGGCCGCGGGCGCAGCCACGGATCCTTCGCGCCCTTCGGTCCCGTCACGGACTCGGCCAGCCGGGACCAGAGCAGCTCCCGGGCCCGCTCCGACTCGGTCTCGATCACCGAGGGCATCAACTCCAGCACGGCCTGGGGCTGGAGCACCTCGCGGGCCATCGGCAGCAGCGACTCCCTGGCCCTGGCCGCCCAGCGGTCCCGCGAGTTCCTGGTGGAGCAGCACGAGCTTCAGCAGCTCCCGCACAGTGCCGTGCTGCTGACCTACGCGGGGGCGGCCGGCCGCCAGGTCGTGCTGGCCGACGCCAACCCGGCGATCGTCGGGCTGCCCACGGCCGCCGCCGTGAGCCTGGACGAGGCGCGGAAGGGCGGCCGGCCCGCGCCTGGCCCGGCGATGCCCGGGCCGTCGGGGCGGGACGCTGGCGCGGGCCGCCGCGAGCGGCGCGCGTAGGCTCGGGATCGCAGTGAGCGCCACGGGCGCCCGGCGGCAGATGGGAGGCACGATGTCCGAGCAGACCCCAGAGCCTGACGAGGAATTTCATCGCGACCGGCACGAGCACGGTGGTATGTCCGCCCGGCCCGATGACGACAAGCTGGCCCGGCTGACCGAGGAAGAACGCGTCGAGCTGGGCCTGGACGCCTACGATCCGGACGAGGTGCCCCCGGCGGCGGACGAGCCGCCGGTCACGGACATCAGGCAGAGCGAGGTGTACCAGGAAGAGCGGGCGGAGATCCGCCACGAGCTAGAAGAGGGCGAGCTGCAGGTCGAGGGCGAGCGAGAGGGCTACCCCCCGACGCGTTACGACCGGTCCTGACCCAAGCCCCGGAAGCAGCACCCCCCAAAACAAAGGAACGCCATGTCAACGCCCGCTGAGCCGACCCACCTGAGCAACCACCACCGGGCCACGCTGCGCCAGATCTTCCAGCACCCGGTGAGCCACAACATCGAGTGGCGCTCCGTGCTGTCGCTGCTGGAGACGGTCGGCTCGGTCACCGAGAACCGGGACGGCAAGCTCAGCGTGGCCGTCGGCGACCAGGCCGTGTTCCTCGATCCGCCCGCGGGCAAGGACATCGACGCCCAGATGGTCGTGGACCTGCGCCACCTGCTCGGCGGCGCCGGCTATGGCGCTGGTCACGGAGCCGGGGATCCGGAGGCCTGACGCGATGGACCGGCAGTTCCGCCAGGTCGATGTCTTCACGACGACCGCGTATGACGGCAATCCGGTGGCCGTCGTGCTCGGGGCCGACGGACTGGGCCATGGGCAGATGCAGCAGTTCGCCCGCTGGACGAACCTGTCGGAGACGACGTTCGTCCTGGCGCCGCGGGCCGACGAGGCGGACTACCGGGTCGCCATCTTCACGCCGGGTACCGAGCTGCCGTTCGCGGGCCATCCCACGCTGGGCACCTGCCACGCGTGGCTGGAGGCGGGCGGCAGCCCGCGCCGGGCGGACCTGATCGTGCAGGAGTGCCCGGCCGGGCTGATCCCGATCCGGCCCTCCGACTCCGGGCTGGCGTTCGCCGCGCCCCCGCTGCTGCGCGGCGGACCGGTCGAGGAGCCGCTCATCGCCCAGATCGCCGGGGTCCTGAACGTCAGCCGTGGCGACATCGTGGACGCGCAGTGGGCCGACAACGGTCCCGGCTGGGTCGCCGTGCTGCTGGCCAGCGCCGATGCGGTGCTCGCGGTCCGGCCCGGTCAGACGGACCTCAACCTCGGCGTCGCGGGGCCGTATCCGGCCGGCGCGCCGGAGGCGTTCGAGGTGCGGGCCTTCTTCGACAAGGACGGCGCCATGGCCGAGGATCCGGTGACCGGCAGCCTGAACGCGTCGCTGGCGCAGTGGCTGCTGGACAGCGGCCGGGCCACCGCGCCGTATGTGGCCAGTCAGGGCACCGTGCTGGGCCGGCGCGGGCGGGTGCACGTATCGCGCGACAGCGACGGCCAGATCTTCGTCGGCGGCGGCACGGTCACCTGCATCACCGGCACCGTCGCGCTGTAAGCCCGCGCCGCAGCCGCGCCGCCCAACCCGGCCATTCGGGTGGCAGGGACGGACGCCGGCCTGATATGCACGCCATATGGCCGGGACTGCGGGAATTGGCGAGGGCGCGACCGGCCCGTGGTACCGGGTCCAGGCCATCAGCGGCGCGAGCCTGGGCGGGGGCGCCGACCGGGACTACGCCTCGGTACTGCCCGCGGCGCTGAACGCGGCCGCGCACCGGCGGCCGTTCATCGCCGGTTGGCTGTGCCGGGGCAGCGGGGCGCCCCTGGAGCTGATCACCAATGCCGGGCCGCTGCCGGCCCCCGCAGCGGCCCTGCCCGGCTCGGCCGGCGAGCTGCCGCCAGAGCCAGAGCCCGTGACAGCCGGACCGCGGCCGCTGGAGGAACTGCTGTTCCCCTGGGGCGGCCGCGGCGTGCCCGTGGCCGGCAACGTGCTCGCCGACCTGGACCGGCTGGTCTGGGGGCCGTGCCCGGGACGCCAGGCCCCGGCCCGGCCGCCAGGGCCGGGAGACCTCGGTGGTCCTGGCTGGGCTGGCGGCCCGGCCGGCCCGGGCTGGGGCGGCGATGGCGCGGACGGCCAGCCGGGCCGCGGCGGGCGGCGCGACGGGGCCGCGGGGCCGTTCCCCACGCTGTTCGAGGCCGCGCTGCAGACCCTGATGGGCAGGCCGTTCGGCTGGCTGATCGTGGCCGACCCGAGCGACCTCATCGACGCCGAGACCGATGACCTGCGGGCCCAGCTCAACGTCCTGCGCCGGTATGAGGAGGAGCACGCGCGGTTCGACGCCGAGCGCGCCCAGCGCCGCCTGGCCGAGCTGGACGCCTACCGCGAGGCCGGGCTGTGGGAGGTGCGCGTGCTGGCCGGGGCGGCCAGCGAGCAGGAGCTGAGCCTGATCTCGCCCGTGCTGGTCGGCGCCGTCGACCTGGCGGCTCATCCCTACCGGCTGCGCACTGCCGAGGCGGCCTACGACTTCGCCGACGCGCTGGCGGCCAAGCTCAACGATCCGCGGGATGGCTCGGCGGTGCCCTTCGCGGCCACGGCCGGCGCGCTGGCCGCGCTGACCGGCCTGCCCCGCGGCGAGGTGCCGGGCGTCCGGGTGCTCGACGCCGGCCACTTCGACGTCACCAGTGAGATGAGCGACGAGCTGTCCATCGACCTGGGCGCCATCCTGGACGGCCAGGACCGGCCGGTCGGCCAGTTCCGGGTGCCGCTGGCCACCCTGAACCGGCATGCCTTCGTGACCGGCGCGACGGGCTCGGGAAAGTCGCAGACCGTCCGGCACATCCTGGAGCAGCTCACCGCGGCCGGGGTGAGCTGGCTGACGATCGAGCCGGTCAAGTCGGAGTACGCGGCGATGGCCGGGCGGATCGAGGGCACCGGCCAGGTGACGGTGATCAATCCGGCCGACCCCGGCGCGGTGCCGATCTCGGTCAACCCGCTGGCCCCCGAGCCCGGTTACCCGGTCCAGGCGCACATCGACATGGTCCGGGCGCTCTTCCTGGCCGCCTTCGACGCCCGCGAGCCGTTCCCGCAGATCATGTCCCAGGCGCTGCAGCGGGCCTACGCGGACTGCGGCTGGGACGCGGTGACCGGATCGGGGCTGCCGGGCGCGGCCGCGCCGCCGACAGTCCCGACGCTGGCCCGGCTGGAGGCCGCCGCCCTGGACGTCATCCATGAGGTGGGCTACGGCCAGGAACTGCAGGCGGATGTGCGCGGGTTCGTCGGGGTACGGCTGCGGTCGCTGCGGACCGGGTCGGCCGGCCGGTTCTTCGAGGGCGGTCACCCGGCCGACATCGGCGCCCTGCTGCGGCGCAACGTCGTGCTGGCCATCGAGGACGTCGCCAACGACGAGGACAAGGCGTTCCTCATCGGCACCCTGATCGTCAGGATCGTCGAGCACCTGCGGATGCGGGCCAGGACCGGACCCGCCGACGGGCTGCGCCACGTCATCGTCATCGAGGAGGCGCACCGGCTGCTGCGGGCGGACCGGGAGGGCGCGAGCGCGCACGCGGTCGAGCTGTTCGCCAGCCTGCTGGCCGAGATCCGCGCCTACGGCGAGGGCATCGTGATCGCGGAGCAGATCCCGGCCAAGCTGGTCCCGGACGTAGTGAAGAACACCGCGCTCAAGGTGCTGCACCGGCTCCCGGCCAGCGACGACCGCCAGGTCGTGGGGGCCACGATGAACCTGGACGACGACCAGTCCCGGCAGGTGGTGTCGCTGCGGCCCGGCGTGGCCGCGGTCTTCGCCGACGGGATGGACCGCCCGGTGCGGATCCGGGTGCCCTTCGGCGGGGCCCGGGAGCGGATCCCGGCCGGCGCGGCCCTGTCGGCGCATCCGCCGATCCGCGGCCGCCGGTCGGCGGCCTGCGGTCCCACCTGCACCGCCGGCCGGGCCTGCACGCTGCTGGAGATCCGCGCCGCCGACCTGCTGGCCGACTCGCCCGACGACGCGTGGCTGCGAGTCTGGGCCGAGGCTCTCGTGCTGGCCCATCTCACCAACAGCCCGCTGCCCCGGGTCCCCGCGGTGCTGCGCCAGCGCTGGCTGGAGCTCGACGCGCGGCTTCGGGAGTGCCTGCTGGCCACGGCGCTGGAACGGCCGCTGGCCGGGCGCGCGACGGCGGTCCGGGCGTGCTTCGATCCCGAGCGGTTCGCGGCCTCATGCGCCGCGACCGCGCGACGGCTGCTGGACGGCGGCAAGGGCGCGGGAACGCCGCCCGGACCCGACTGGGTCATTCCGCAGCTGCAGTGGCTGCACGAGATCGAGCGGGCCTGCCCCCTGGCGGGGCCGCAGCCCGACCCGTTCGCGCCCGCGCCGCGGCTGCACTTCGCCCTGCCCGGCCTGGCCGACCGCGCCGACGTGAAGATCGGCCAGCGGGTCAGCGGGCTGCGCCGTCACCCGCTGTCGATGGAACTGGCCCGCAACCGGCTGCCGGCCTGGACCGTCCTGCTGGGCGAGGACGATCAGCGCGGCTTCATCGACGACCTCGCGGCCGTCGCCATCGGGGTCAGCCACCGCGGGCAGCTGCGCCAGGCAGCAGGTCAGATGGGCATTGTCGGCTGGCTGGAGCCGGTCCTTTCCTGGCCGCGCCGGTTCATCGTGGGGGCCGACGATCAGGCCGCGGCGTCGGCGGCGCGTGAGCCGGGCCGCGTGGCCGGATAGCATCAGCGCCCATGAACAAGCTTCCGTTGCGCGCCCGCCTGGCCACGGGTATCGGCGGCGCGGCCGGACGGGTATCGCGGCTGACCGGCCGGGGCGACGGCTCGGTCATCGGCGGAGTCCTGGGCCTGCGGGTGGAGCCCGAGCTGCTCCGGCTGCTGGCCATCGGCCGCCAGATCGTCCTGGTTACCGGGACCAACGGCAAGACCACCACCACGCGGCTGATCACCGCCGCCCTGGGCGCGCTCGGCCAGGAGGTGGCCAGCAACGCCTTTGGCGCCAACATGGAGGCGGGCCTGGCCTCGGCGCTCGGCCGGGCCCCGGAGGCGACCCGGGCGGTCCTGGAGACCGACGAGCGCTTCCTGCCCGCGGTGATCGAGGCCACCAGCCCTCGCGTGGTCACGCTGCTGAACCTGAGCCGGGACCAGATGGACCGGGCGGCCGAGATCTGGCTGATCGCCCGGCGCTGGCGCGAGGCGCTGGCGACCGCCGAGGACTGCCTGGTCATCGCGAACGCCGACGATCCGCTGATCGCCTGGGCGGCGGGAACGGCGCGCCACGTGACCTGGGTCGCGGCCGGCCAGCGCTGGCACGAGGACTCCTGGTGCTGCCCTGAGTGCGGCTCGCACCTGCGCCGGGATGACCTCGGCTGGCGCTGCCACGAATGTGCGTTCGCGCGGCCGCCCACCACGTGGGTCCTCGACGACGACTCGGTGATCGACGGCCGGGGCGAGGTCCACGAGCTGGCGCTGGCCCTGCCGGGCCGGGCCAACCGGTCCAATGCCGTGGTCGCACTGGCCGTCGCGGACTGCTTCGGCATCACGGTCGAGGACGCGCTGCCGTTCCTGCGGAAGGTCAGCTCGGTGGCCGGCCGGTACACGGTCATCGAGCGCGGCGGCTGCCAGGTCCGGCTGCTGCTGGCCAAGAACCCCGCCGGCTGGCTCGAGGCGTTCGACGTGCTCACCAAGGGCGACGGCCCGGTGCTGCTGGCGGTGAACGCGCAGACCCCCGACGGCAAGGACACCTCCTGGCTGTGGGACGTTGACTACCGGCTGCTGCGCGGCCGGCCCGTCCTGATCACCGGTGAGCGCCGCCTGGACCTGGCGGTCCGGCTGGAGGCCGACGAGGTCGAGTTCGACCTGGCCAGCGGCCTGGACGACGCCATCGCCCGGGCCCGCTCCGCCAGTCTCGACGTGATCGCCAACTACACCGCGTTCCAGCAGATCCGCGCGGTCCTGGGGCGGACGGAGTGAGCGGCGAGCACGGGCGGGCGAACGGTGGCCGCCGCCGGGCCACGGCCGGCCCGGACAGTAACGGGTGCCGGGCTGCGGCCGGGCCAGACGGTGACGGGCGCCGGGTCGCAGGCGAGCGGGAGGTGACGGGGCGGATGACGGCCGATCCCAGGGCCGGCCGCCGCGGGCGGCACGCCGCGCCCGGCGGCCCGAGCCGCCTGCGGCTTGTCTGGGTCTACCCGGACCTGCTCAGCACCTACGGTGACCGGGGCAACCTGCTGGTGTTGCAGCGGCGAGCTCAGCTCCGCGGCCTGAGCGTCGAGGCCGTCGACATCAAGTCGGACGAGCCCGTGCCACAGTACGGCGACATCTACCTGCTGGGCGGGGGCGAGGACCTGCCGCAGATCCTGGCCGCCCGGCGGCTGAGCGCCGACGGCGGACTGCGTGCCGCCGCGAGCCGGGGTGCGGTGATCTTTGCCGTGTGCGCCGGGTACCAGGTGCTCGGCAGCCAGTTCGGCGGTGTCGAGGGCGAGCCCGTCGCGGGCCTGGGCATCCTGGACATCAGCAGCGGCCGCGGCCAGCGCCGCGGGGTGGGCGAGATTGTCGCCGACGTCGACCCGGAGCTGGGCGTCGACCGGCTGACCGGGTTCGAGAACCACCAGGGCGTCACCGCGATCGGATCCGCCGCCCGGCCGCTGGCTCAGGTCACGCTGGGCGTCGGCAACGGCGACGGCACGGAGGGCGCCTACGCCGGGACGGTGCTGGGCACCTACCTGCACGGCCCGGCTCTCGTGCGGAACCCGTCCCTGGCCGATCTCCTGCTCGGCTGGGCCGCGGGCCCGCTGCCCCCGCTCACCGACGCCGACGAGGACTGGGCCCGCAGCCTGCGCGCCGAGCGCCTGGCCGCGACGGCGCCCTAACCGGACGGTCAGTAGACGAGAGCCTGGGCCTGGCCGGCGAGCACCTCGGCCAGGAACGTGGCCGCGCCCGCGATCCGGATGCCGTCCAGCACGTCGTCCTGGGTGATGTCCCGGCGAGCCGCGCACTGGGTGCACACGGTGACGGTCCCCGCCTTCAGGACGCCGGCCAGCAGGTCGGCCAGCGGCATGGCGTGCGGCAGGGACATGTCGGCGGCGCGGCCGGGCAGCGCAAGCCAGGACGCTTCCCCGGTCAGCCAGAGCGAGACCGGCACATCACTGGCGACGGCGGTGGCCGCGACCGTGAACGCCTGATTGCAGCGCTCTGGATCGTCCTTACCCGCGGTCACCTTGACCACCAGGGAACGCGAAGTCATGCCCGCACACTAGCGCGCGCCCGCGAGCGCGCGGCACCGGCACCGGCCGGCATCCTGCGCCCGGCGGGTGGCCGGCGTGGTGGCGGGCGGGTGGCCGGGATCGACCCTAAACTGCGGCCCTATGTCAGCAATGCTCAGCGGCGTGATCCTGGTGGCGGCCTTCGCCGCGATCGCGGTGCTGGCCGGGGCGCTGGCCATGACCGCATTCCGCAAGGCCGCCGGCCGCAAGCGCGGCCCGGCCAGCGATCACCGCCTATCGTGACCACATGACATCCGCGGATGAGCGTTCCGAGCGTGGCCCAGCCGAGCGTGGCCCAGCCGAGCGTGTGCCAGGCGACCAAGGCGCAGCCCAGCCCGACCCCGCCGGCGGCGGTTTTCCGGAGGGTGCGCCGCCGCTGCATCCCAGCCTGGCCCCGCTGCGGTTCCTGATCGGCCGCTGGGAGGGCGCCGGGGTCGTCGGCTACCCGACCATCGAGAGCGCGCAGTTCGGCCAGGAGATCTCCTTCAGCCACAACGGCAAGCCCTACCTGATCTACGCCAGCCGCACCTGGCTGCTCGACTCCGGCGGCCGGATCGGGCGCCCGCTGGCGATGGAGACCGGCTTCTGGCGGCCCCAGGAAGACGGGCAGCTGGAGGTGGTGCTCGCGCACGCCAGCGGGTTCACTGAGATCTACCTGGGCCAGGTAACCGGCACCAAGATCGAGATGGCGACGGACGCGGTCGTCCGCACCGCCACCGCCAAGGAGGTCACGGCGGGCCGCCGCCTCTACGGGCTGATCGGCGCGGACCTCGGCTACGCCTACGACATGGCCGCCGTCGGCCAGCCGCTGCAGTCCCACCTGTCGGCCCAGCTCAAGCGCGTCGCCTGAAGCAGCCCGCGAGCCCCGGCCCGCGAGCCCAGACTCTGGGCACCGGCCATAACCCGCAATAGCGACAATGGCCGCGTGATGACCACCATGTCATCCCGGCCGGTCACATGCCGGCGCTCCAGCGTCGCCGTTATACGTCATGAACGTAAGTCCGCTGCGGAAACAGCGTCAGCAACCGCGCGTCCATGACGTTCGCAGCCTGCCCGGCGGCCACGTGACCACGTGGCCGGGGCCGCTGCTGCCATCCCAGCAACATTGTCAATATGTCCCAACGGCCGGATTGGCGTGACCGAAGACCTGAATGCCAGGAGCGGCCTGGCTATGCGGCTGCGGGGTCGAGAATCACGACATCGGCAGCATCGGACGTCTCCGGTACCGGCTGGCCCGCCTGCTTGAGCATCGCGATGTGCGCGGCCATGGCCTCGACCATCAGCCGCTCAGTCTCCGGCCGCGTATCTCCGGCGGCGATCACTCCGGGGAGGTCGGGGGAGTACGCCGAGTAGCCCGACTCATCGCCGCCCTCAAAGACGACCACGTACCCCGTCATGGCCGCTCCTTCCGCAGGTCCGCTTGCCTCAGGATGCTCGACTCCGTCCTAAGGCTTTTAAGGTAGCGCTCGGTTTGCCCGCTACTGTCACCAGCCCGGGCTTGTCCGGGTGCGCGAAGTGCCGGTGGGAACCGGTGACGCGCTTGAGCACCCAGCCGTCTCGTTCCAGTAAGGAGATGATCTCGCTGATCTTCATCGGCGCGAGCCGACCGTAACGTCCAACACTGACAGTTACGCCATACGGCCAGCTCAAGTGCCATGACTGGGCCGCCGCTGTCGTCCCAGCAGCGGTAGATGCCCACTCATGACGTCCGGCGCCCGCCGGGGGCGGCACGAGGCCCCGGCAGCTTCGCGCAGACCCGTCAGCCGCCAGCGGGGCTCAGCCCCAGGGCGGCCCGGGCGTGCTCGCCGGCGGCGCCGCTCGCCGCAGGCAGGAAGTGGTCAGCTTGAGCGGCAGAGCGGGAGATCGGACCCAGAAATTAAGAACCCCGGGCTGCTCCCGTGACTGGCCGCCTCAGGCGTACCGCTCACGGGGACCGGCTGGACAAGGGCCGGTCAGCCCGGGGATCCGGTGTCTGTCGTGGATTCGCCGACCGCCGCCGTTAGAGCACTCAGGACAACCCTCACCCTGAAGCGGCCGGTGCAGCGCGCCGCGGTCAAGCCGCGAAGCAGCGCCCACGCAGGCGGCGGCTAGCTGACAGCCACCTCGCGAGTCCAACATCTATGCATATGTTCTGGACCACCTCCTTTCCCGCGTTAGCCGGAACGCTACGTCAGGATCGCGCGCTGAGGCAAGCGTGTTTTCGCACGGCACGATTTCGCCAGGCCTAACTACACTTGGGGGCATGTCGCAGACGTGGGATGACACACTGCGGGCGAGCGGCTACCGCGTGACACCCCAGCGCCAGCTGGTGCTTGAGGCCGTGACCCGGCTGGAGCACGCCACGCCGGAGGAGATCTTCACCGACGTGCGGCACACGGCCCGCGGGGTGAACGTCTCCACGGTCTACCGAACGCTGGAGCTGCTGGAGCAGATCGGGCTGGTCACCCACACGCACCTCGGTCATGGCGCGCCGCGGTACCACCTCGCCGCCGAGGCGCAGCACGTGCACCTGGTCTGCCGGCAGTGCGAGCAGGTGACCCAGCTGGAGCCGGCGGCGGTCGGCTCCCTGGTCGCCGCGCTGGACGAGCAGCAGGGCTTCGAGACGGATGTCGGGCACCTGACCGTGTTCGGCCGCTGCGCCAGCTGCCGGGCGGCGGGCTAGCCGCCAGGCTACGGAAGCGGCTGCCGACCGCGTAGCCTGGAGGCATGGACAGCCCGCTACTGGCCGAGCCAGGCGCAGTGCCCGCCGAGGCACCCGACGCCGGCGTGGCCGCGCACTATGGAGACCCTTACGGCGAGCAGCGCGGGACCATGGCGTCCTTTGGCGTGGTCGACGCCTCGCACCGGGACGTCATCCGCATCACCGGCCCGGACCGGCTCTCCTGGCTGCACAGCCTGACCACCCAGCACCTGGAGCGGCTCGCGCCCGGCGACAGCGCCGAGGCCCTGATCCTGGACCCGCAGGGCCGCGTCGAGCATCAGCTCAGCCTGACCGACGACGGCGAGGCCACCTGGGTGCACGTGGAAGCGGGCGCCGCCGCGTCGCTCCTGGAGTTCCTGACCTCCATGCGGTTCATGCTCCGGGTCGAGACTGCCGATGTCAGCGCCGAGTACGCCGTGCTGACCATTCTGGGCCCGGACGCCGCCGCCCATCCGGTGCCGGGCGCGGCGGCAACGGTCCGCGATGAGCTGGAAACCATCGTCATCATCCCGCGCGGGCGCCTCGCGGACGAGGTCGCGGCGCTGCGCGAAGCCGGGGCCACCCTGGCCGGGACGTGGGCGCACGAGGCGCTGCGCATCGCCGCCGGCCGCCCCCGGATGGGGCTGGACACCGATCACCGGGCCATCCCGCACGAGCTGGGCTGGATCGACACCGCCGTGCACCTCAGCAAGGGCTGCTACCGGGGGCAGGAGACGGTAGCCCGGGTGCACAACCTGGGCCATCCGCCCCGCCGCCTCGTGCTCCTGCACCTGGACGGGAGCGAGGACCGGCTGTCGGCGCACGGCGACCTCGTCCAGCTCGAGGACGCGGAGGTCGGGTTCGTCGGGTCAGCCGCCCGGCACTACGAGCTAGGGCCGATCGCGCTGGCGCTGGTCAAGCGCACCGTGCCGGTCGACGCCACGCTGCTGGCCGATGGGCTGCCCGCCGCCCAGGAAGTGCTCGTGCCTCCGGACGCAGGCGCGAACGTGCAGGTCACGTTCCGGCGGCCGCGCGGTGACCTGATTGGTCGCGGCCGCTAGTAGCCTGCGTGCGCTACGACAATCCCGACAGGGACAAGATCGTTCCCGGAGGTAACCGCAGTGCTGCGCCGAGCGCTGCTGGCCGCGGCGGCCAGCACGAGGATCCGTGAGCTCACCACCACCATGCCGGTCACCCGGGACGTCGTGGCCAGGTTCGTCGCCGGTGATACGGCCGACCAGGTGCTGGAGGTGACGCAGCGGCTGCTCGGGGACGGGCTGCTGGCCAGCATCGACTATCTCGGTGAGTACACCACTGACCGGGATCAGGCGGCGGCGGTCGCCGATGAGTACATCCGCCTGCTGGGGCGGCTGGGCGGCGCCGGCCTGTCGCCGGGCGGGCGGGCGGAAGTCTCGGTCAAGCCTACCGCGGTCGGGCTGGGCCTGCCCGAGCACGGCGAGAAGACCGCGCTGGAGAACATCGTCCGGATCGCGGTCGCGGCCAGGAACGCGGGCACGACGGTGACCCTCGACATGGAGGATCACACGAGGGTCGAGCCGACCCTGCGCCTGATCACCGAGCTTCGCGCCGATTTCCCCGACCTTGGCTGCGTGATCCAGTCCTACCTGCGCCGCAGCGCCGCCGACTGCCAGGCGCTCGCCGCCGCCGGATCACGGGTCCGGCTGTGCAAGGGCGCCTACAGCGCTCCCGAGGACGTGGCGCTGCCGGGCCGCCACGAGATCGACCGGTCCTATGCCCGGTGCATGCGGATTCTCCTGGAGGGCCCTGGCTATCCGATGCTGGCTACCCACGACCCGAGGCTGATCGAGCTGGCCGGGGTCAAGGCTGCCATGGCCGGCCGGGAGCCCGCCGACTTCGAGTATCAGCTGCTCTACGGCATGCGCCCGGCTGAGCAGCGGCGACTGGCGGCGCGCGGCGCGCGGGTGCGCGTCTACGTCCCCTATGGCGGCGACTGGTACGGCTACCTGGTCCGGCGGCTCGCGGAGCGGCCGGCGAACCTGGGCTTCTTCCTCCGGGCTCTCACCCCCGCGGGACGCTGACTTTCGCTGGCCCATTTCCGGGCCCGGTTTTCGCGCGCCTAGTTCCGGGGCCGGAATCGGCGCCGGCCCGAATGCGCAGGTTCAGCGTCCCCGGCGTTTTGGCGGGGCCATGGCGTTGGATACGCGGAGTTGGTTGTGCAAGGCCCGATGCACGCGCAGATGCACGGGGCAGTAACGCACCGGGGAGTTAGTCCGGCCGGCGCCCTGCGCCGCCATTAACCGACGCGTCGCTGATTATTGGGTGGCCGCGGCCCATGGTCCGTTAGTCATTAATGGTGTGATTTTGGTCACTAGCCGCCGCGTCCCGGCCCGGGGCGTCCCTGGCCGGCCAGGGACGACGGCGCCCGCGATAGGGTCGCGCTGTGATCGCTGTCCTGGGTGCGGGAAAAATGGGCGAGGCGCTGACCTCGGGGTTGCTGCGAGCCGGCCGCTCGCCGTCCGGGGTGATCGCGGCCGTGCGGCGCAGCGACCGGGCGGCCCAGCTCCGCGACACCTACGGCATCGAGGTCCTCAGCGCCGCGGCGGCGGCGCAGCGGGCGCAGACGCTGCTGATCACCGTCAAGCCCCAGGATATGGCGGCGCTGCTCGACGAGATCGCGCCGCAGGTATCGGCCGGCAAGCTCGTCATATCAGTGGCGGCCGGCATCCCCACCGGCTTCATCGAGGCCCGGCTCGGGGGCGGCGTCCCGGTCGTCCGGGTCATGTCCAATACCCCGGTCCTGGTGGACGAGGCGATGAGCGTCATCTCGGCGGGGGCCTATGCCACCGAGGAGCATCTGCAGCGGGCGGAGGAACTGCTCCGGCCAGTCGGCAAGGTCCTGCGGATTCCCGAATCCCAGCAGGACGCCGCGACCGCCCTGTCCGGAAGCGGCCCGGCGTACATCTATTTCCTGGTGGAAGCCATGGTCGACGCCGGCATCCTCCTCGGCATGCCGCGGGCTACCGCACTGGAAATGGTCAAGCAGGCTGTCTACGGCGCCGCGACCATGCTCCGCGACTCGGGCGAGCATCCGGTGATCCTCCGCGAGGCCGTCACGTCACCCGCCGGGACCACGATCAGCGCGATCAGGGAGCTGGAGCGGCACGGGGTGCGGGCCGCGTTCCTGGCCGCCATCGAGGCCGCCCGGGACCGGGGCCGGGAGCTGGGCGGCGGCTAGCCGCCCCGCCAATGATTGCGCGGGAGTGGATCGGCAGGCCCGATTGCCGCCGCTGATGCGCACTGGCGGCCGCCCGCCCGGTAAGCGCGCCGTTTGGCCGGCCCGCACTCCGGCTTTGCCGCCCCGGCCCGGGGGTTACGGCATTCTGGCTGTTGCGCCACATTTGGCCTATGGCATGCATGCCAATCCCGGTCAGCCGAATTGACCATGCTCGGGAGACTTGCCCTTTTCCAAACAGGACTTACGCTGGAGGCGGGCGTGACTGGTGCGCTGGAATCTCGCTGAGCGCACATAGCTCAGCCAGGAGAGGGCTATCGATGGCAGCAGATGTGACTCCGCTCAGTGACGTCAGGTTTCTGACAGTGGCCGAGGTGGCCACGATCATGCGTGTATCCAAGATGACCGTCTACCGCCTCGTCCACTCTGGTGAGCTAGAGGCGATCCGGGTCGGCCGCTCGTTCCGCGTGCCCGAGCAGGCCGTGAACCAGTACCTGCGGGACGCCTTCGTCGGCTCTGACTGACCAGCCTGCTGGCGGTTCGCCGGCTCGCCGCCGTCCGGCAGGCCAGCCGGACGGCCAGCTGGCCGGCACCGGCGAGTATGGCCCGGGCCCATGGCCAGATGCGGCGCAGCCCCGTAGCGGCGGTACCCTTTGTCGTTGGCGTGTGCCCTGCCGCTCGGCAGCAGGGCGGAATGGCAGGCATGCGCGTCAGCCAGGAAATCGAGCGAGGGTGGTCCCGTGGGCTCAGTCATCAAGAAGCGCCGCAAGCGCATGGCCAAGAAGAAGCACCGCAAGCTGCTGCGCAAGACCCGCGTTCAGCGCAGAAACAAGAAGTAGCCGGCCCAGCAGGTTGCCGTGAGCGACAATGGGGCTGGTGGTCCTGGATCCTGGCGGCACCAGCTGGCGGCGGTGGCGGAATTCGCGCGACGGCGGCTGGCGGGCGAGTACGAGGTCGATCAGTTCGGGTTCGACCCCGAGCTCAATTCCGCCGTTTTCATGCCTGCCGCCCTCGCGCTGTACCGGCAGTGGTTCCGGGTGCAGATGCGTGGCCTCGGCGCGGTCCCGGACGCTGGCCCGGCCCTGATCGTCGCGAACCACTCGGGCGTGCTGCCGCTGGACGCGATCATGCTGCAGGCGGGGATCCACGCCGACCATCCCGCCCGTCGCAACCTGCGCCTGCTCGGCGCTAACCTCGTGTACGAGGTGCCGGGCCTGGCCGAGCTGGCCCGCCGGAGTGGTCATGCCCGCGCCGACCCGGGAAGCGCGAAACGGCTGCTGGAGGCCGGCGAGCTCGTCGGGGTCTTTCCCGAGGGCTTCAAGGGCACCGGCAAGCCGTTCAGCCAGAGGTACCGGCTGCAGCGGTTCGGACGCGGCGGCTTCGCCCGGACCGCGATCGCCGCGCGCGTGCCGATCATCCCGTGCGCGATCGTGGGCGCCGAGGAGATCTACCCGATGATCGGGAACTCGCCGCGCGCCGCCCGGCTGCTGGGCCTGCCTTACTTCCCGCTCACGCCGCTGTTCCCCTGGCTCGGCCCGCTCGGGGCCGTGCCACTGCCCTCCACCTGGATCATCGAGTTCTGCGACCCGGTGCCGACAGAGGGCCTGGCGGCTGCCGACGGTGACCACGGCGAGGCGGTCGCCAAGCTGGCCTGGCGGGTGCGCGAGACGATTCAGGGCAAGGTCGATGAGCTGGTCGCCGAGCGCGGCCCGGCGTTCGGCTAGGTGTGGTTCCCGGTGTTCGGCTGGGGCCAGGCCCCGCTCAGCCGAGTCCGCGGCGGCGCCGGAAGGCCAGCCCGGCGGCCGTCCCGCCGGCGATAGCGCCCGCCCCGGCCGCGACGGGCAGGGCGATCATGGTGGCCCGGCGTCCCGCCCGGAAGTCATACACCGGCCAGCCGTGCGCGCGGGCCTCGGCGAGTAGCTCGGAGTCGGGGTTCACCACGTTCGGATGCCCTACGAGCTGCAGCATCGGCAGGTCGTTGACCGAGTCGCTGTAGGCGCTGGACCGGGCCAGGTCCAGTCCCTCGCGCTGGGCCAGGGCGCGGATCGCCTCTGCCTTCGCCTCGCCGCGCAGCAGGCCGCCGACCAGCGCGCCGGTATAGACACCGTCGACCGACTCGGCTACGGTCCCCAGCGCCCCGGTCAGCCCGAGCCTGCGGGCCAGGATGTTGGCCAGTTCCACCGGAGTGGCGGTGACCAGCCAGACGCGCTGGCCGGCGTCCAGGTGGCGCTGGGTGAGCTGCCGAGCGCCAGCCCAGATGCGGTCGGCCATGGTGTCGTCGTAGATCTCCTCGCCCAGCCGGATGATCTCGTCGACTCGCTGCCCGGCGACGAACGCCAGCGCGGCCTGCCGGGCCGCGTCGATGTGCTCGGAGTTCTCGGTGCCGTGCAGCCGGAACGCGAACTGCCCCCACACCAGGGCCGCCATCTCGCGGGTGCCGAACATCTTGCGGGCGGCCAGGCCGCGGGCAAAGTGATAGATGGAGGCGCCGCGCATCATGGTGTTGTCGACGTCGAAGAAGGCCGCGGCCGTGTGGTCGGGCGCGGGCGGCGGCTGCTCGACGCTGGCGGCGGCCGCCGACGCGGCTCCGGCAAGCGACGCGGATCCGTCCCGGGCCGCCCAGCTCCGGCCCGGGATCAGGCGTCCCGGCAGCCTTCCCATGTAGACCAAGCGTACCGGCGGGACTTGGCTGAGTTGTGCTGCGCGGCCCGCCCGCCGCGGCCGCCGGCGCCAAGGCCAGGGGCCAGGTCAGGGGTATGCTTCGCATCCTGCGCTCGCGTCAGGCACCATAGGCAGCGATGTCTATCTCCCTGATCGTCTCGTTGATCGGCGCTGTCGTGGCGGCGATCGGGATCGGCATGCTGATGGCCCGGTGCGTCCGGGCGCCGCGGGGTGACTTGATCGCCTGGGCGGTGGCCCTGCTGGGCCTGTTCGTCGGGCTCGCCGCGCAGACGCTGGGTCACCTCGCGGGCTTCAGCCAGCTGAGCTTCCGCGCCATGGAAGTGGGCGCCCAGGTCATCGCGCCGCTGGCCCTCATCATGGGAATCGCCGAGATCGCGGCCACCAGCCTGCCGGGCCGGTTCGCCGCCCGGCTGTTTATCCCGGCCTTCGCCTTCATCCCGCTGGTCATCTTTACCGTCGACCCGCTGAGCGGAACCGCCTTCACCAAGGCCTGGCCCGCGCCGGCCAGCTACTACCAGATCATTCCCAACAAGCTGCTGGAGTACGGCGTGGCTCCGGTGAGCCTGCTGGTCGCGCTCATCCTGGTTGGCGTGGTTGGCTACCGCGCGCGCCGCTCGCGCGGCTGGAGCGCCATCCTGCCGGCCGCGGCCCTCGCCGGCGCCGCGGTCGTCGCGCTGGTGATCCCGGGCCTCGCTCCCGCGCTCAGCACCTACCTGGGTGCCAGCCTGCCGGTGAGTTCCCTGTTCGCCCTGCTGTGCCTGCTGGCCGCGGCGCTGGCGTGGTACGCGGGGATATCCGCCAGCGGGGTGCCGCTGGCCGCGCTGCACGACGGCCCGGCCGTGGCCGGGCGGGCCGGGGCCCGCCGGGCTGGCGCGGGTGCAGGCCGGGCGCCGGTCTACGACGACCAGGAAGATGACCTGGATCAGGACGGCGGCTGGGGGCACGGCAGTCAATGGGGCGACCACACCGGCGACTTCGAGTCGTATGACGACGGCAGCCAGGGCGTGTACCGGGGCGGCGGCCTGTACCGGGACGAGCCCGCGGGCACGCGGCAGGCGGTCGGCGGCCGCCCCGGAGACGACGCCGGATATGGCTGGCAGGCCAGCGGCGATGACTACGACAGCCGTGAGCTCGACGCCGTCTACGGTCCCGGTGACGACGAGACCGGAAGCCTCGACCCGGCCGGCGTGGCCAGCCGCGGCTACGACCGCAGCGCTAGCCCGCTCGGCGCCGACCCGCTGGGCGCCGACCCGCTGGGCGGCGACCCGCTGGGCGGCGACCCGCTGGGCGCCGGTCCCATCGACAGCCGGGCCCCCCAGGAGCGGGCCGGCGGCGGCCACGGGTCCGCGCGCCCGGAGGCCACCCGCGCGCAGCTCTTCGGCCAGATCGCCATCTACACGCTGATCGAGGACCGGGTGCAGGAGTTCGACCGGCTGACCGAGCGGATCGTAGGGAAGGTCCGGGCTGGTGAGCCCGACACCCTGGTCTACATCGTGCACGCGGTCCCGTCGGCGCCGATGCAGCGGATCCTGTATGAGGTCTACCGCGACCGGTCCGCCTACGACCAGCATCAGCAGCAGCCCTACGTCACCGAGTTCGAGGCCGACCGGCGGCCGTACGTCCTGGCCACCAACGTCATCGAGCTGGGTCTGCAGCAGGCCAAGGTGTCGCCGTTCCCGTCGATCGCCGACCTGTTCGGCGAGCCGGGCCATGACACCTCGGGGTTCGAGCGCCCGGACTACACCCGCGAGTACGGCACCTCGGCCGGCCAGAACGGCACGCTGCGATGACGGCGTCCCCGGTGCCGGCGCATCACATCACCCTGCTGTCCCGGCCCGGCTGCCATCTGTGCGAGGACGCTCGCGCGGTCATCGAGCGGGTCGCGGCCGAGCTCGGCGTGGCCTGGTCAGAGCGGGACATCACGCAGTCCGAGGATGATCTGCGGCTGTACTCGGAGATGGTCCCGGTCACCTTCATCGACGGCGTCCAGCATGACTACTGGCGGGTCAGCGAGGACCGGCTGCGGGCAGCACTCGGCGCGCGCTAGAGAGCGGGCCGGCCGGGGCCGTGCAGGGGGCGGACAAGGTCCCCGACTTTGTGCAAACGTTCACAAGGGCGTACCGTGAAATCGAGAACCACGTGCGGGCAGGCCTGCAGTTCTTGGGTGCCCGCGGCATCGATCCCCGGGAGCGCCGGCGCATGTCACGCCGCTCAACCTCAGCACAGGGCAGTCACGGAATCCCGGAGGCGACGGTAGCTCGCCTCCCCATCTACCTGCGTGCCCTGTACGCCCTAGCTGACCGCGGCATCGCGACCGTCTCCAGCGAGGAACTCGCGACGGCGGCCGGGGTGAACTCGGCCAAGCTCCGCAAGGATCTGTCGCATCTGGGCTCCTACGGCACCCGCGGCGTCGGCTACGACGTCGAGTACCTCGTGTACCAGGTCTCCCGGGAGCTGGGGCTCACCCAGGACTGGCCCGTGGTCATCGTCGGCGCCGGAAACCTCGGCCGCGCGCTGGCCAACTACGGCGGGTTCGCCTCGCGCGGCTTCCGGATCGCTGCCCTGCTGGACTGTGATCCGGCCGTGGTGGGCACCGTGATCGCCCGGCATACGGTCCGCAGCGCGGCCGAGATCGAGGACGTGGTCACCCGCTACGCCGTCTCCATCGGGGTCATCGCGGCCCCGGCCGCCGCCGCCCAGGACGTGTGTGACCGGCTGGTGGCCGCGGGGGTCACGAGCATCCTCAACTTCGCGCCCGTAGTGCTCAACGTGCCATCGGGCGTCGATGTGCGTAAGGTCGACCTGTCGATCGAGTTGCAGATCCTCGCATTCCACGCTCAGCGGCGGGCGATTGTCGGGATGACACACCTCGGGGAGAACGAGTGGCAGGAGCGCCAGGCCCGGCGCGGCGGGCGTGAGCCCGCTGACGCGGCGGGGTCGCGGTCGCTCGGCGGCGATACCGGGGTGGAAGCCCAGGCGGTAGGCACATGAGCATTCTGGTCGTCGGACTCAGCCACAAGAGCGCGCCGGTGGCGACGCTCGAGCAGGCCGTGCTTACTGGCGACGCCCGGCTCAAGCTGCTACGGGATGTTCTGCACGCGGACGACGTGGCCGGCTCGGTGGTGGTGAGCACCTGTAACCGGGTCGAGATCTACGCTGACGTCGAGAAATTCCACAGCGCCGTCGCCGCCATCTGCGAGCTGCTGGCCCGGCATTCGAGTATCCCGCTCGGGGAGCTCACCCCGCACCTGTACGTGCACTACGAGGACCGCGCCGTCCAGCACCTGCTCGCCGTGGCCTGCGGACTGGACTCGATGGTGGTGGGGGAAAGCCAGATCCTCGGCCAGGTTCGCCAGGCGCTCACCCTGGCCCGCGAGCAGGGCACCGTGGACCGGGCGCTGTCGGAACTGGGCGCGCTGGCCCTGCGCACGGGCAAGCGGGCGCACGCCGAGACCGGAATCGACCGAGCCGGGGCCAACCTGCTCAGCGTGGGCCTGGCCGCGGCGGCCGCGCGGCTAGACCAGCCTCCGGCCGGACTTGCCCTGGACGGCCGGGCCGTGCTGGTCGTCGGGGCCGGCTCCATGAGCACGCTGGCCGTAGCCGCGGCGGCACGCGCAGGCGTGGCGCAGATCGCCGTGGCCAACCGCACGCAGATGCATGCCAGGCGGCTGGCCGCGACCGTATCCGGCAAGCCGGCCGACCTGACTGACCTGCCCGGCCTCATCGCGGTGGCCGACCTGGTCATCTCCTGCACCGGAGCGCCCGGCAGCGTCATCACGGCCGACATGGTGCGGGCGGCGATCGCCCGCCGGGACCGCGCCCGCGGCACCCTCGTCCTGCTCGACCTGGCGCTGCCCAGGGATGTCGAGGCCGGTACGGCGCTGCTGCCGGGCGTGGCCGTTATTGACCTGGAAACGCTCGAGGTGGGCGACGACGGCGGGCAGGCACTGGCCCTGGACGGCGACATCGCCGCTGTCCGGAGCATCGTGGCCGAGGAATTCGCGGCCTACATGCTGGCCGGGCGGGCCGCGACGGTGGCGCCCACTGTGGTGGCGCTCCGGGAGAAGGCGGCTCAGGTCGTCGACGCCGAGCTGGCCAGGCTGGCCGGACGGCTCGGCGGCCTGGATCCGCGGACCAGCCAGGAGATCGCCCGCTCCATGCGGCGAGTAACGGACAAGCTGCTGCACGCTCCGACCGTCCGGGTCAAGGAGCTCGCTGGCGTGCCAGGCGCGGAATCTTACGAGGCAGCGCTGCGCGTCCTGTTCGACCTCAATCCCGATGCGGTCCGGGCCGTCGTCCGGGCCGACGCGGGCCTGGCGGGCTTCGACGACCTGGAAGTCGCCGAGGGCAGGATTAACGCCGCCAGCCGGGCTAGACCTGAGGACGACGCCGACACTGAGGAGGGAGCGCCGTGAGTGTGCTGCGCCTGGGCACGCGGAAGAGCCCGATGGCCATGGCCCAGTCCCTGCAGGTCGCGCGGGCCATCACCGAGCGAACCGGCCGCGAGGTCGAGCTGGTCGGGATATCTACCTACGGCGACGCGAGCCCGGGCCAGCTGGCCCAGATCGGCGGGACCGGGGTCTTTGTCAGCGGCCTGCGCGCGAGCCTGCTGGCCGGGGATATCGACCTGGCCGTGCACTCCCTCAAGGACCTGCCGACGGCGCCTGCCGAGGGCATCGTGCTGGCTGCTGTGCCAGCCCGGGATGATCCGCACGACGCGCTAGCCGCCCGGAACGGGGCCAAGCTGGCCGATCTGCCGGCCGCCGCCCGCATCGGCACCGGCTCGCCACGCCGGGCAGCGCAGCTGCTGATGCTGCGTCCCGACCTGGCCCCGGTCCCGGTGCGGGGCAACGCCGGCACGCGACTGGCCAAGGTGGAATCGGGCGAGCTCGATGCGGTCGTGCTCGGCTACGCCGGCCTGGCGCGCATCGGCCGGCTGGACGCGGTGACCCAGGTTTTCGAGCCGGAGGAGATGCTGCCCGCCCCTGGCCAGGGTGCCCTCGCGGTTGAGTGCCGCGCGGACCGGGAAGATCTGGCTTCGCTGCTGGCCTGCGTGGACGACCCGGTCAGCCGGGCCACGACCACGGCAGAACGCAGCCTGCTGGCGGCGCTGCAAGCAGGCTGTCTGGCCCCGGTAGGCGCGTATGCTGCCGGGACGGAGGTTGTTCGGCTGGACGGCGTAGTCGTCTCAGCCGACGGGGGAATGGCGCTTCGCGGGAGCGCAGGTGGTCCGGCGACCGAGGCTGAGCGCCTCGGCCGCGAGGTGGCCGCCGATCTGCTCCGCCGCGGCGCGGGACGGTATATGGCCGTGTCCGGTGGACACATCAGCAACGGGGACGATGACAAATGAACCCCACACCCGCGAAGACCGGCGACAAGTCGGCCAAGGGCGAGAAGGCGGAGAAGAAGCCGCCGGGCTGGGTCGCCTTCGTCGGGGCCGGCCCCGGCGACGAGGAACTGCTCACGGTCCGTGCCGCCGACCTGATCGGCCAGGCCGACCTGGTGGTCGCGGCGCCGTGGATCGGCGAGCGGCTGGCGCACCTGATGAAGGACAGCGCTTCGCTGGCCGACTCCGAAGCGCTCACCGAGGACCCGCGCCTGCTGGTGAAGGCGGCCCGGTCCGGCCAGGTGGTCGCGCGGGTCTTCGCCGGCGACCCGTTCATGTTCTGCAACGCGGCCGCCGAGGCGGCGGCCTGCGCCAAGGCCAAGGTGGCGTTCGAGATCGTGCCGGGCGTATCGGCGGCGACCGCCGTGCCCGCCTACGCCGGGATCCCGCTGACCTCCGACGGCAACGGCGACGTGCGCATTGTAAACGCCAGCGAGGTCAGCGGCCTGTCCGCCGGGCCAGGCACCCTGGTCATTCTCGGTGCCGAGGCAGGACCGGTCGATCTGGGCAAGATGCTCATCGCGGCCGGCTGGGCGGACAGCACGCCGCTGGCCATCACCTGGAACGGCACCACCACCGACCAGCACACCGTCGTCGCCACGCTCGGCAGCGTGGCCGCCGACCTCAAGGCCGCGGGCGTCAGCCCGCTGACGGCGCACGGCCCGGCGGTGGCGGTGGTCGGCGCGGGCGTGGCCGCGCAGCGATCCCTGTCCTGGTTCGAGACCAAGCCGCTGTTCGGCTGGCGGGTGCTCGTGCCGCGCACCAAGGAGCAGGCCGAGCAGGTCTCGGAGCTGCTGCGCGAGCGCGGCGCGGTGCCCGAGCAGGTGCCCACCATCGCCGTGGAGCCGCCCCGCACGCCGCAGCAGATGGAGCGCGCGGTCAAGGGGCTGGTGACGGGGCGCTACCAGTGGATCGCCTTCACGTCGGTCAACGCCGTCCGGGCGATCAGGGAGAAATTCGAGGAGTACGGGCTCGACGCCCGGGCCTTCGCCGGCGTCAAGGTCGCGGCGGTCGGGGACCAGACCGCTCGGGCGCTGCGCGAATTCGGCATCATGCCCGACCTGGTGCCGGCGGGGGAGCAGTCGGCCGAGGGCCTGGCCGAGGCCTGGCCTGCCTACGACGACGTGCTCGACCCGATCAACCGGGTCCTGCTGCCACGGGCGGATATCGCCACCGAGACGCTGGTCGCCCGGCTGACGGAGCTGGGCTGGGAGGCCGAGGACGTCACCGCTTACCGGACGGTCCGGGCGGCGCCGCCGCCCGCGCCGATCCGCGAGGCCATCAAGGGCGGCGGCTTCGATGCCGTCCTGTTCACCTCGTCCTCGACAGTCCGTAACCTCATCGGCATCGCGGGCAAGCCGCACGCGGTGACAGTTATCGCCGTGATCGGCCCGCAGACCGCCAAGACCGCGGCCGAGTTCGGCCTGCGGGTGGACGTCATGGCGCCGACTCCCTCGATCACCGCCCTGGTGGAGGCGCTGGCCGAGCACGGCGCCGGCATCCGCGATGCGGCCCTCGAGGCGGGCGAGCCGCTGCGGCGGCCGAGCGAGCGCCGCCGCGGGGCCCGCCGCCGGATCAGGTAGGCCCATGGACGCGAGCTTCCCCGTGGCCCGGCCCCGGCGGCTGCGCCGCACCGCGCCGCTGCGCCGGCTGGTCACGCCGGTCAGCCTGCGCCCGGCCGATCTGGTGCTGCCGATGTTCGTCAAGGAGGGCATCGCCGAGCCGCAGCCGGTGGCGTCGATGCCCGGCGTCGTGCAGCACACCAGGGACAGCCTGCGCAAGGCCGCGGCCCAGGCCGTGGACGCGGGAGTTGGCGGCCTGATCCTGTTCGGGATCCCGGCGGCCAAGGACGCGCGGGGATCGGCGGCCGACGATCCCGCCGGGATCATCCAGCTCGCCCTCGGTGACCTGGCGGCGGAGGTGGGCGACGCCACCGTGCTGATGGCCGACCTGTGCCTGGACGAGTACACCGATCACGGCCACTGCGGGCTGCTGACCCCCGTGGGCGAGGTAGACAACGACGCCACGCTGGAGCGGTATGCCTCGATCGCGGTAGCGCAGGCCCGGGCCGGCGTGCACGCGGTGGCACCCAGCGGCATGATGGACGGGCAGGTAGCCGCGATCCGCGCGGCGCTGGACGCCGCCGGCCATTCCGAGGTGGCCATCTGCGCCTACTCGGCTAAATACGCCTCCGCCTTCTACGGGCCGTTCCGGGATGCCGCGGAATGCGCCCCGCAGTTCGGTGACCGGGCGTCGTACCAGCAGGACCCGGCGGGGAAGCGAGAGGCACTGCGCGAGGTGCTGCTCGACGTCGCCGAGGGCGCGGACATCGTGATGGTCAAGCCCGCGCTGGCTTACCTCGACGTGATCAGCGAGGTGGCCGCGACGGTGCCGCTGCCGGTGGCCGCCTACCAGGTCAGCGGCGAGTACGCGATGATCGAGGCGGCCGCGGCCAACGGCTGGCTGGACCGGGAGCGGGCCATCGACGAGACGCTGACGGCGATCCGCCGGGCCGGCGCCGACATCATCCTGACTTACTGGGCGGCCGAGGTCGCCCGCCGGCTTCGCTAGGCCGGAGACCCGCCGGCCGCTGCCGCGATGACTGCGCCAGGTCGCTGCCGCGATGACGACGGCGCGGCCGGGCCTGCTGACGCCTTCTGTTTGACCTGACGAACGCCGGGCAGTTTAGCGGCTCGTCAACTCATTGCAGGAGGTTCCCATGACAGCCGGAACCATTGTGGCGATCATCGTCGTGGTCATTGTCGTGGCCGCGCTGATCGCTTTTGCCTCGCTCGGCGCGCGGCGGCGCCGCCTGCGGGAGCGTTTCGGCCCTGAGTATGACCGGGCCGTGGAAAACAGCGACAGCAAGCTTAAGGCCGAGTCGCAGCTCGCCGAGCGGGAAAGGCGGGTCAGGCACCTGGATATCCGCCCGCTCGACCTGGCCGCGCGGGATAGCTACGCGCGGCAGTGGACGGGGATTCAGGAGCAGTTCGTCGACGACCCGGTGCACGCGGTGACTGTGGCGCAGACCCTGATTACCAGCGTCATGAACGACCGGGGCTACCCCACCCAGGACGAGGCCCAGATCATCGCCGACCTGTCGGTCGAGCACGCCAGCACGATCGAGAACTACCGGACCGCGCAGGACTTCAGCAGCCGGGCCGCCAGCGGCACGGCCAGCACGGAGGATCTGCGGCAGGCCATGGTCCACTACCGCATCCTGTTCCAGGACCTGCTCGGCGACCCGGCGGAGGCAGTCGCTGCGCAGGACGCTGCTGGCGGCCCTGTGGTTAACGGCTCCGCCGATGAGGACTACCGGGATGGCGGCTACGCGGACAGGGGCTATGTCAGCGGCACGGCACCGGCCGACCCGGCCGACACGCCGGAGGGTCGCTCCCGGGAGGCCGAGCCGATCATCGCGCAGCCGACCGTCGCTGACCCGACCGTGATCGCGCCCGAGGACAAGCCGGAGCTCGTCTTCCCGGATCCGGGTCCGCGGGACGCGCAGGAACTGCGCGCGGCGTCCAGAGATCAGGCCAGCACGACACCGGCCAGCACGGAGCCTGCCACCACGGGGCCCGCTAACACCGCACCTGCTAGCACCGGGCGAACCGACACCGTTCAGATTGACGCGGTCCCGGCGGACGACCCGACGGCGGCTTCCCATTCGGCCGACATTCCGGCCTCCGAGGCTCAGCAAGACGACGAGACTAGCGCGGCCGCCTCAGGGCGCCTGCCGCGGAGAAGGTGAGCCGCATGACATCGGCCAGCGAACGCGCAGATGACGACGTCGTTGTCATAACCGAAGACGACCGCATGGACCAGCCGCCGGGCGCGCACGCGGCAGCGGAGCCAGCCGACCTGGAACTGGGCGGCACGGAACTGGGCGGCAACCGGGATGCCGGCGATGATCCGGCCGACGACTCGGCGGATACGCCGCGCGGCGCCTGGGGACAGGGCTCCCCGGCCCAGGGTTCCGTGGCACAGCGCTTCCCGGCCCAGGGTTCCTCTTACGCGGCGACGGGCCGCGAGGCGCCCGCCGGCGATGCGCCCGCCGACGGCCCTGGCTTCATCAGCGCTAGCCATGCGGCCACGGCCGGTGACGAGGCGACGGATAGCGAAGGCTTCGCATCAGCCGACCAGCCTGGTGCCAGAACGGTGGCAGGGTCTGGCACCGGCGGCCCCTTCGCCATGCCGGGTGCCAGCCCGGCGGACCGGACCGGCACCTTCTCGGGCGGCTCATTCGGCCAGCCGGGCACCAGCGCTGCGAACGTCGGCCCGACGGATGCCGCCACCACGGACGCCGCCCCGACGAGCACCGAGACCGCTGACGCCGCCTCCACGGACGCCGGCGCCACGGACGCCAGCGCTACGGACACCGCCTCCGCTACGGACGTTAGCTCCCCGGCGGTCGGCTCCAGCCAGCCGGCGGTCGGCACCAGCGCCGGGGCGGGCAGCGCCCTGCGACCCGAGGAGAACTGGCCGGAGATCCAGGCCATGTTCGTCGACGATCCGCGCAGCGCGGTCGAGCGGGCGGCCGAGGTGACCGTCGCCGCCATTGACGTCCTGGTGACCGTGGTCCGGGAGCGCGAGCAGTCGCTGCGCGACCTGTGGCAGTCCGAGGGGACGGGCACCGAGGAACTGCGGACCTCGCTGCGGCACTACCGCGAGCTGGCCGGCCTACTTTCCCGGCTGTCCGGGCAGCTGTAGCGACTTTGCTCCCGGCCGACCCTCCCCGGCCGGGAGCAAACATCACTTTCGCATCTGCATTTCGCATCATGCCGGCCGCTGACCCGGGGGGGTCGGTCGCGCGCGCACTAGCCAGCCCGGCATGATCGGTGCTGTGAGGCACGTACAGCCGGAGCGGGAGTGAGCTAATTGGTCCAGTCCGTGCTGCGTCGCAGACGACGCAGAGCCGGTGAGCGGACCGCGGTGGCGGCCGTGCGATACGCGGCCCTGGGCTGGCCGGTGTGCGCTGGTGCCTATCCTCCTGACCGGGCGCCCCGGTCCGCCGGGATGCAGCGAGCGTGCTCCTGCGACCGGATCGGCTGTCCGGCCCCGGGTGCGCATCCGATCTCGCCGGCCTGGCAAATGCAGGCGACCGACAACCCCGAGCAGGTCCGCAAGGTCTGGCAGGCCGCGCCGGACGCGAACGTCATCCTCGTGACCGGGCGCGTGTTCGACGTCCTGGACGTGCCAGCGCAGGTCGGCACCGCGGCGCTGGCCCGGATGGAGAAGGCGGGGGTGCGGCCCGGCCCGGTGGCGATCGGCGCCGGGAACCGAGCGCTTTTCTTTGTCCGCACCAGGGGTGCCCCGGCCGATGAGGACGAGTGGTGGTCGTGCCACCTGGACTGCGAGCCCGAGATCCTGGCCGACGTGGCCGGGCTGCGCTGGCACTGCCGGGACAGTTACGTCCTCGCACCGCCGTCCCGGGAGAGCAGCGGCCGGCCTGGACGGTGGGTCCGCGATCCGGCCGGCAGCCCGTTGCCCGACGGGCTGCGCCTGCTCGAGGTGCTTGCCGACGTATGCGAGGAGGTCTCCTGATGAGTCAGGCCAGCAGCCGTGCCGCCGTGGCGCGTACCGCCTCGGCTGAACTGTTCATCCGCGCCCGGGCGGTCGTGCCCGGCGGGGTGAACTCGCCCGTCCGCGCCTTCGGCGCCGTCGGCGGGACCCCCGTGTTCATGGCATCCGGCAGCGGACCGTATCTCACCGATGCCGACGGCAACACCTACGTCGACCTGGTCTGCTCATGGGGTCCGATGATCCTGGGGCATGCCTGCCCGCCGGTGGTCGAGGCGGTGCGGTCGGCGGCGCTGAAGGGAACCTCGTTCGGCACGGCCACCGAGGGCGAGGTAGCCCTGGCCGAGGAACTAGTGGACCGGGCCCCCGTGGAGCAGGTCCGGCTCGTCAGCTCGGGGACCGAGGCCACCATGTCCGCGCTCCGGCTGGCCCGCGGCTACACCGGGCGCCGCCTGGTGGTGAAATTCGCCGGCTGCTACCACGGCCATGTGGACGCGCTGCTGGCCGCGGCGGGCTCGGGGGTGGCCACCTTCGGGCTGCCCGACTCGCCGGGGGTCACCGGCGCGGTGGCCGCCGACACGCTGGTCCTGCCCTACAACGACGCGGCGGCGGTGCGCCAGGCGTTCGCCGCCCGCGGGGCCGAGATCGCCTGCGTCATCACCGAGGCGTGCCCGGCCAACATGGGCATCGTCCCGCCGGCCGACGGGTTCAACGAGCTGCTCGCCGAGCTATGTCACGAGCACGGCGCGCTGCTCGTCATGGACGAGGTGCTGACCGGCTTCCGGGTCACCAGGTCCGGCTGGTACGGCCGCGAGCCGCTGGCCGGTGACCTGACGACCTTCGGCAAGGTGATGGGCGGCGGACTGCCCGCCGCAGCCTTCGGCGGCCGCGCGGACATCATGGAGCGGCTCGCCCCCGCCGGGCCCGTCTATCAGGCCGGCACCCTGTCGGGAAATCCCCTGGCCACCGCCGCTGGCCTGGCCACGCTGCGGGCCTGCACCCGCGAGGTGTACGCGACGGTGGATCAGGCGGCGGCCGCCGTGTCCAAGCTGACCAGCGACGCGCTGGCCGCTGCGGGCGTCCCGTTCCGGATGCAGACGGCCGGCAGCCTGTTCTCGTTCTTCCTCGGGGTGGACGGGCCGGTGCGCGACTTCGACGCCGCCCGGCGTCAGTCCGGGCCCGCCTACGCGGCCTTCTTCCACGCCATGCTGGACGGCGGCGTGTACCTGCCGCCGTCGCCGTTCGAGGCGTGGTTCCTGTCGGCGGCGCACGACGACGCGGCCATCGGCCGGATTGCCGAGGCGCTGCCCGCAGCCGCGCAGGCGGCCGCCGCGGCGCTGGGCTGAGGCGCGCCGCGGCCCAGCGAGGTCTCCTGACCGCCCGCACGCTCGGCTGGCCGTCAGCCGACCGCCACCGCGACGATCCCCGCCACGATTGCTGCGGCTGCGGCCAGCTTGCGCGGCAGTCCGCCCTCGCCGAGCAGCCGGCGGCCCAGCAGGACGCCGAACAGCACGCTGACCTCGCGGGCCGGCGCGACCGTGCTGACGGCGGTGAAGCTGAGAGCGACCAGCACCAGCATGTAGGCCAGCGGCGTCAGCACGGCGGTCCCGATCACCTGCCGCCGGAACGGCTGCCACACCTGGCTCAGGCGCCGCGGCGAGCGGCGGGCGTGCACCGCCAGCACGGCCACCATCACGGGGAACGCAACGTAGCCCTGCAGGATCGCGGGCGTGCGCAGCGTCGTCACCGCGTACTTGTCCCACAGCGTGTAGGCGGCGATGAACCCGCCGGTGACCAGGGCGAAGGCGATGGCCCGCAGCCGGGGCGACCCGGCCGGGCTGGCCGGGCTGGCGGCCCCGGCCCGGCCGGGCAGGCCGATCAGCACGATCCCGGCCACGATGGCCAGGATCCCGGCGATCGAGACCAGGCCCGGCCGCTCGCCGAGCAGCACGATGCCGGCCAGGGCGGCGAGCAGCGCCCCGGTGCCGCGCCCGATCGGGTACACCAGCGACAGGTCACCGATCCGGTAGCCATGGTTGAGGAACAGGAAGTAGCCCGCTTGCAAGAGCCCGGTGCCCGCCATGAACACCCAGCTCATGACGGTCAGGTGCGGGCGGGCGAGGATGGCGCCGGCGGCAGCCACCGGGGCATAGGCCACCGTGGCCACCACCGCGACGAGCCAGATGAAGGCGGTTCCCCCGGCCGCCGAGGCCTGCTTGCTGAGCAGGTTCCAGCTGGCATGCGCCAGCGCAGCGACGAAGATGAGCACGAGGGCAGCGACACTCACGCGGGACTCCTGCCTGGTTCCGCGCAGGCTACCGCGCCGCGGGCCGCGGCCGGTAAAGGTGCCGGTAGGCTAATCGCGCCATGACTGCTGATGACGGGGCGCGTGATGCGCCGGCTGACGACGCACCCGAGGTGCGGACCGTTGTTCACCTGGTACGCCACGGCGAGGTGGACAACCCGCGCGGCGTGATCTACGGCCGCATTCCCGGCTATCACCTGTCGGCCGACGGCGAGCTGATGGCCAAGGCCGCAGCCGACTTCCTGGCCCCCAGGGACGTGACGGTGCTGCGCTGCTCGCCGCTGGAGCGAGCCGTCGAGACGGCCGCGCCGATCGCGCAGCAGTTCGGCCTGGACGCCGTTACTGATGATCGGCTGATCGAGTCAGCGAACCACTTCGAGGGCATGCGCTTCGCCGTGGGTGACGGAGCGCTGCACCAGCCGCGGCACTGGATTTACCTGAGCAATCCGTTCCGGCCCTCCTGGGGCGAGCCGTACGGGCAGGTCGCCGCCCGGGTGCTGGCCGCCGTGACGGACGCGGCCCGCGCGGCGCGCGGCCACGAGGCGGTGTGCGTCAGCCATCAGCTGCCGATCTGGGTGACCAGGCGGGCCATCGAGGGCCGCCGGCTCTGGCATGATCCCCGCCGCCGTCAGTGCGCGCTCGGCAGCGTGACCAGCCTGACCTTCGCGGGCGACCGCATCGTGTCCGTTTCCTACGCCGAGCCCTCCGGTTCCCGCGGCAGCCGCGTCGCCGGCGCCTGAGCGAGCGGCCAGGCATGCGTGACTGCCCGGTCGGGCCGGCCCGCCGTCGGGGACCATCGCGTGGTCGGGCACAATGGGCCGCGGTACTACCCCTTGTAGGAGATCACCTTTCAGGAGATCACGCCGTGTCCCGCCTGCCGCTTCCTGCGTTTCCCTCAGACCTGGTGGTTCGGGCTGGCCGGGCGGCGCGCAGCTGCCGCCGAGCCCGCGGCGGCTCCCGCCCGGCGGCCGTGGCCCTGGCGGTGACGGCCCCGGCCGCGGCGGCCGTGCTCGCCGTGGCTGGCTGCGCGGGCGGCCCGATCGGCCAGAACACCCCGGCCAGCAGCGGCCAGGGCTTCGTCAGCGGCAGCGGCATGAGCGTGTACGAGACGGGCTCCCGCTCCGTCGCCCCGGTCGTCTCCGGGACCACGCTGACCGGCCAGCACCTGAGCCTGGCGTCGTACCGCGGCGCCGTGGTCGTGCTGAACTTCTGGGGATCATGGTGCGGTCCGTGCCGGGCCGAGGCCCCCGACCTGCAGGCGGCGGCCAGCCACTTCAGCTCGCGCGGGGTCCGGTTCCTTGGCGTCGACATCCGGGACGACCCGACCGGCGCCCACGCGTTCCAGCGCACCTTCCAGGTCACCTACCCGAGCCTGAACGACCCCGGTGACGAGATCGCCCTCGCCTTCCGCGGCACCGTGCCGCCGGCCGGCATCCCCACCACGCTGGTGATCGACCGCCAGGGACGGATCGCGGCGCGAATCGTCGGCAGCGCCAGTTATAACGCCCTCAAGGCGCTGATCACGCCCGTAGCGGCAGAGCACCCGGTCACCACCACCGGAGCGGCCCGATGACCGGGCCGCTGGCCGGCGAGGGCGGCCGGGGGACCGGCCTCGTGCCTGCTGACGGCACTGGGCCTGCTGACGGCACTGGGCCTGCTGACGGCACTGGGCCTGCTGACGGCACTGGGCCTGCTGACGGAACTGGGACGCCTGCTGACGCTGGCCCGGCCAGCGGGGCTGTCTTCGCCGACGGTGCCCGGCCCATCCTCGCCGCGCCGGGCGCGGGCACGGCGCGCCTGGGCCTGACGGGCTGGCTGCGCTGGGGCTGGCGGCAGCTCACGTCGATGCGGACCGCCCTGATCCTGCTGTTCCTGCTGGCCGTCGCGAGCGTGCCGGGATCGGTGCTGCCGCAGGAGGGCGTCGACCCGTCCGCGGTCAGCCAGTACTACGCGGCCCACCCCTCGCTGGCGCCCCTCCTGAACCGGCTCTCGCTGTTCAGCGTGTTCGCGGCGCCCTGGTTCGCGGCCATCTACCTGCTGCTGTTCGTGTCGCTGGCCGGCTGCGTGCTGCCCCGGACCTTCCGCCTGGTCGGCGCGGCCCGCCAGCAGCCGCCTCGCGCCCCGCGGCGGCTGGCCCGGCTGCCGATGTCGGCCGGCTTCGTGACGTCGCTGGCCCCCGGCGAGGCCCTCGCGTCGGCTAGCCGCCTGCTGGGCGCCAGGCGGTTCCGGCTCCGCGCTGGTGACGGCTGGATCTCGGCCGAGAAGGGCTACCTGCGCGAGGTCGGCAACCTGCTCTTCCACATCGCGCTGCTGGCGCTGCTCGCCTCCGTCGGCCTGGGCGGCATCTTCGGCTACAAGGCCAACCGGCTGCTGGTCACCGGGCAGTCGTTCGCGAACACGCCCACGGCGCTGGACGTGTTCCGTCCCGGCCGCCTGGTGTCGCCGTCGGACCTGCAGCCGTTCTCCGTGGCGCTGCAGAGCTTCAGCGCGACCTACGTCAGCTCCGGCCCGCAGCTGGACGAGCCGCAGACCTTCAATGCCGCGCTGCGCTACTCGGCGGCCCCGAACGCGCCGACCCGCAGCTACGACCTGCGGGTCAATCACCCGCTGACCGTGGACAGCGTCAGCGTCTACCTGATCGGCCACGGGTACGCGCCGGAGTTCAAGGTCACCGACGGGCACGGCAACGTCGTGTTCAGCGGACCGGTGCCCTTTATCCCGGTCGAGCAGGCCGGCCTGACCTCCGAGGGCGTGGTCAAGGTCCCCGACGCGACGCCCTCGCAGCTCGGCTTCGCCGGCGTCTTCCTGCCCACGGCCGCGGACCTGAACGGGCGGCTGGTGTCCGAGTTTCCCGCGGCCAGGAACCCGCGGGTCAGCCTGATCTCCTACGCCGGCAACCTGGGCCTGAACACCGGCGAGTCGCAGTCCGTCTACCAGCTTGACCTGTCGGGCCTGCACCGGCTCGCGGTAGCGCCGCGGCCGCTGGCCGTGGGCCAGTCGATGACCTTGCCGAACGGCGCCGGCACGATCACGTTCACCGGTTACCGGCAGTGGGTCAGCCTGGCCATCACCTATGACCCTGGCCAGCTGCCGGCGCTGATCTCGGGGGTACTCGCGCTGGCCGGGCTGATCCTGTCGTTCATGGTCCGGCGGCGGCGGGTGTTCGTCCGGGCGGCCGCCGGTCCCGACGGGCAGACGGTGGTGGCGGTCGGCGGCCTAGCCCGATCGGATGCCGCGGGCGGGTTCGAGGTGGAGTTCGCCGAGCTCGCGGGCGAACTGCGGACGGCGCAGGACGGCAGGCCGGGCGCCGGCGGCCCGGTTCGCGGCTCGCCGGAGCCTGCCGAGCAGCAAACGACCGGATCAGTCAGCAGCGATAACGACCAGTCCCTCAGCACCCCAGGGGGAGAGTGAGGCTCTCGTGCCTGTCATCGTCAATCACGGGCTGGCCGATACCAGCAACGGCTTCCTGCTCGCCACCGTTGTCCTGTATGCGCTGGCCATGCTCTCCTACGCCTGCGACTTCGCGTTCCGCAAGGAACGCCTGATAGCAGCCCCCGCCCACGCGCAGGTGTCCGAGCTGGTGGGCGTCGGGCCGGCGAGTGCTCCGGCCGTGGCGGCCGGGCCGGAGGGGACTGGCGGATCAGGCGCCGCCGCGGGCGGCCGGCCCGCCGGGCTGTGGCCGACTGGCTTCTGGCTGCGCACGGCCTTCGCGCTCACCTGCACGGGCCTGGCCGCGCACATGGCGGCCATCGCGACCCGCGGGCTGGCCGAGGGCCGGGTGCCGTGGGGCAACATGTACGAGTTCATCGCCGCCATCGCCTGCATGGCGGTGGTGGTCCTCGTCGCGGTGGGAATCCGGTTCCGCGCCTACTACATCGGCCTGTTCGTGCTGCTTCCCGTGGTGCTGGCCCTCGCGCTGGACGTCACGGTGGTCTACACCCCGGCCGGCAGCCTGGTACCCGCGCTGAACTCCTACTGGATCGCCATTCATGTCACGGCGATGATCGTCGCGAGCGGCCTGTACATCGTCGGCGCCGTGGTGACCGTCATGTACCTGGTCGCGGACCGGAACGAGCGGCGCGCCCTGGCGGGATTGCCGTCCCGGACCGAGGGCCTGATGATGCACCTGCCCGGCACGACCGTGCTGGACCGGCTGTCCTACCGGACCATCTTGTTCGCGTTTCCCGTCTGGACCTTCGGGATCATGGCCGGGGCCATCTGGGCCGACCACGCCTGGGGCCGGTACTGGGGCTGGGACCCCAAGGAGACCTGGTCGTTCATCACCTGGGTCGTCTACGCCGGCTTCCTGCACGCCCGCGCCACCGCGGGCTGGCGCGGCCGCCGCGCGGCCTACATCCAGCTCGTGGGCTTCGGCTGCCTGATGTTCAACCTCATCGGGATCAACCTGTGGGTCACCGGCCTGCACTCCTACGCGGGCTTGAGCACCTGACCGGCTAGCGGGGCGGGCTGGCTAGCGGTCGTCGCGTGATTCGCGGATCCTGCGTCCGAGTTCCAGCAGGAACTCGTCGTCATCGTCGGGGCCGAGCACCCGAGGCTGCGCCGCGCCGTGGAAGGCGTCCAGCCTCGCCTCCAGCTCAAGGCGGCTGCCCCGCCCGGCCGGGTGCCGCCGGAATGCCTCGGCGGCGCTCATGCCCATGCCCCCCGTGCCCGCCGGCGCCCGGCGCGGTCGCAGTGGCATGCGCCGCGGCCGTCCGACAATGAGCCACGCTACGCAGCCGAAGACCGAGAACACGATGATGATCAGCAGCCATATCCGCCGTGACGCGGTACGGATCGCCCACGGCGGCGATGTCGCGACATCGATGACACAGGGCACGACAAGGCCCACCGTAAATAGGGCAAATAGTACACAAGCCAGCACCATGGCGGCATCTTAGCCGCTAGCTAGACGCGTTCGTGGTGGATTGCGGCAGTCCGTCTTGCTCATGATGGCTGACCATAATTACCACCGGTCTGTGACGGCGGATGACGGCCGGGATGATCCGGCATACCCTGGCCACCTCAGCGACCCCAGGGAGTGCGTGTCATGCGGCTCAGGTTATTCGGCCGGAGGTGGCGCGCCCGCAAGCGTGCTGCAGCAAGCGCCGGGATGCTGGCCCCTGATCTGGGTTCGCGTCCGCTGGTACCGGCCGGCCTGCACCGGCGGACCGGCCAGTTCCGTGCGCCCGGGCCCCAGCCAGGGCCGGCCGGCCCGGTTCCGCCGCAGCGGCGGCCCAGCGGCGGCGGACCCGAGCAGGCGGGCCAGCAGGGGGCGGTTACCTCGCCGGGGCCCCCTTGGCTGAGTGCGGAACGGCCAGGATCAGGCAGCAGCCCGCATGCGGGCCGCCCAGGGCCAGGCAGCAGGCCCAGCGCGGGTCCGGACGGCACGGAGCAGCGCCGGTGGGGACTGGCCCGGGTGGCCATCCGGACGTCCGCCGCTCAGGTCGAGACCGCACAGGGCCAGCGCACCGGGCGCGTGGCGGCCGAGTCTGCGCCCGCGGCCGTACGGACGGCGGGCCGGGCCGCGGCCGGGTTGCCCTGGTACGAGATCGCCGAGAGTAACCGGACGGCCGCCGGCTGGCGGGATTGCGGCAGCCTTGAGTCCGTCCTGCACCGGGAGTGGGCCGATACGGCCCCGCCGCCCGAGGCCGTGACCGCCATCGACCGGCTGGCTGACCTGCCGCGCCTGGTCAAGGACCGGCTCGCGGCCGGGCTGGACGCGATTCACGTCGGCGGCGGCGGCGTGCCGGACCTTGATGACATGGGCCGTCTGAGCGGCGTCCCGCTGCCGTCCGGCCGGGCGACCTGGGATGCCTGCGCGGGGGCCTACGGCGAACGGAAGATCGTGGTCGGGTCCAGGCCGTCGCCGACTCCGGATGTCATGTGTCATGAGGTAGGGCACGCACTCGATGACATCGATGCTCCCGCCGGGCACTGGCAGTCCGACTCCGAGGAGTTCTGCGGGCTCTACGACCAGTGCCTGCCGCATCTGGTGAGTAACCTACATCGACAGCGAGGGATTCTCGGCCGCAGGGAATTCTTCGCCGACGCGTTCGCGGCCATCGCATCCAGGCAGCGGCCCGCCCTCGTGGATATGCTCGGCGGGGACACCAGGGCCGCCCTGAACGTGATGCTCTATTTCAACATGCGCTACGGCATCTGATGGAGTGGGCAGACGAGCGATGTACGTAATACGGCTAGCCAATGGCAACCTGCTGGTTCCCGACTCCGCGGTCGCCGACGACGGTCAGCTGATGAGCGAGGCCTACGTCGAGATCGGCCCGGCGGACGCTGACTATGCCCGGCTCGCGGCCGAGGCGCTCACCCAGGGCGAGTATGACGAGCGGCGCCGGCGCTGGCAGGAGGGGGACGAGCCGCTCCGGCGTGAGTTCCTCGATTTTCTGGCCCGCCGCGGTGGTTCCGGTGCCCCGTCAGATCCGGCCGACGGCAGTCCCTAGCGCCGCCTCCGTCACACGGCGCTTTCGGCGGTGCCGGAGTCCACGCCGAGCAGCGCTCGGACCTCAGACTCACGGAATCTCCGGTGCCCGCCCGGGGTGCGGATGCTGCTGATGCGCCCAGATGCCGCCCAGCGGGTCACTGTCTTCGGGTCGACTCGGAAGAGAGCGGCCACCTCTCCCGGTGTGAGCAGGCGCTCACTATTAGCTTCCATCTGGGCCCCTCCTGGATCTCCCGAACAGCTGTCCCAAGTGTGGCAGAAGATAGCGACAAGAAGCCTTTTTATCCCTAGATTCCGTAAAATCGGCTCTGGCGAATCTTGTGGTGGCCTGGTGGCCTATGGCCCCGGCGCTACCCGAAACGACCGTGTCCGCTGTGGTAGGAGCGACTGGCGTGACGGCCGTTACCGTTGCGGCTCGGACGACGGCGCAAGCTACGATGACGGGCGAATGTGACGGCGGCTTCAAGTAGCGCTGACGCGACGCCTGATCGCCGGTGGCGGCTGTCGATGGCGAAGCAGGTCACCCACCAGGCACCAGGATCATCGGCGAGCACCCTGGCCAGGGCCCTGTTTCCCTCAACTCCGGGAAAGCCGGAACGGGGGCCGACTCTGGTCCAGCCCACAGGATGATCACCGATGTAAGCGATCAAACCCGGGGCTGTCGCGGCATGAGTGATCTCCTGCCGCAGCGCCTGGCGGTTGTCCGGTGTCGGGCCAGATGATGAGGACTCCTCGGCTCCCGAGCTGAGCAGGAGCGGGCACCAGCACCACGAGGGATCATTCCCGCGCCGGCCGAACACCGTGACGAGGTCATCCCATCGATCCGCGGTCGCCGGCTGCACCTGTACGGCCATAACCCGACCCTAGTTAGTCACGCTCGAGTGCGGTGCAGATGCGGGCCAGGTCCGGAGCGCAATAAGCTGGACGGCACTATGCGCGCCACGATGTCCTACACCGTCCTGCGGCTGGCTATCTTCGCCGCTGCGCTCGGCCTGCTCTACCTGGCCGGCGCCCGGGGCATCCTGCTGCTGGCCCTGGCCGCCGTGGTCAGCGCCGTCGCCAGCGTGATCCTGCTGGCCCGCCAGCGCGAGGCCATGGCCGGCTCGATCTCACGGCGGGTGTCGAGCGTTCGCGAGCAGCTTGACGAGGGCTCCAGGGCGGAAGACGCCGACTAGCTGTCACCGGGTCGCGCAGGAGCCGGCCTGGCAGGCAGAGCGCGGGTCAGGCCCGGTCGCCCGCGAGCCAGCCACCGGAGGTCAGCAGGCGCAGCACTGCGGCTACGGCCTCCTGCTCGGTCAGCAGCGACGTGTCGATCACCAGATCGGCGTCGAGCGGTTCCTCGTACGGGTCAGAGATCCCGGTGAACTGGCCGATCAGGCCCGCCCGGGCCTTGGCATACAGGCCCTTCCGGTCCCGGGCCTCGCAGACCTCCACTGGTGTCGCGACGTGGATCAGCAGGAAGTCACCCACCTCGCTGACCATCTCCCGGACGCGCGCCCGGGCCTGGGCGAACGGCGCGATCGGCGCGCAGATGGCGATGCCGCCGTGGCGGGCGATCTCGGCCGCGACAAAGCCGATCCGGGCGATGTTGAGATCGCGGTCCTCGCGGGAGAACGTCAGGCCCGCCGAGAGCAGGTGCCGGATGACGTCGCCGTCCAGCAGCGAGACACGCCGGTCGCCGCGTTCGGTGAGCACGTCGCGCAGGTCCCTGGCGATGGTGGACTTGCCCGAGCCCGACAGGCCGGTGAGGAACAAGACGAAGCCGCGGGCCGACCTCGGCGGCCGGGCGCGGCGCAGCTCGCGGGCCACCGAGGTCGGGGTGAACCACTCGGGCACGGGCGCGCCCGCATCCAGCAGGTCGCCGAGCTGGTCCGCGGACAGGTCCTCCTGCTCGGTGCCGGCCTCGATCAGGGCCAGCGGCCGCCATACCTCCGCGCGCGGGTCGTAGGCCCAGTCCCCGGACGGCAGCACCAGGATCGGCGCGCCGGGCAGCTGGTATCCCCCCGCCACGGCCGACAGGCCGGTCAGCGCCCCGGCGTCGGCCATGAGGTGCGTGGCGCCGTACGCGGCAGCGATCCGGGCCCGGATCGCGAGCTCGCGAATCTGGCTGGTGGCCGCCGAGACCCCGGCCGGCCCGCGCGGGGCGAGCGGCACCGGGATCACCCGGGTGTCGGCCGGAAGGCTGTCCGCGGCCGCGAGCGTGGCTCGCACCAGCGCCTCCGGCCTGGTCACTACCTCGGCCGGGCCGGCCACGAGGGGCAGCACCAGCAGCCGCGCCTTCAGCTGCCCGGCCAGGTGCCGGAGCTGACCTATCTGACGGCGGTGCAGCGGGCCGCGCCCCGCCCAGGCCAGCACGGGACCGTCGGGGGCCTGTGCCTTGGCCATGGCCGGGGTCAGCATCAGCCGCCGGAACGGGCCATGCTCGGGAACGCGCTGGGCGGTGACCGGTCCGGCCAGCCGGACCAGTCCGGAGTCTGCGGAGCCGGGCAGCCCGGCCAGCGGGCCGGCGGCCGGCGCCGCGGCCGCCCCGGGCCCGGTTCCGGCGGCCAGCTCGGTCCGCTCCGTCACGTGCAGGACCGCCAGCGGCGTGCCCTCCGGGTCGGTGAGCGCCAGCTGCCGCGCGTCCGCTGAGACGGCATCCGCCGGGACGTCCAGGGTTACTGGCACCGGGAACGGCGTGCCGTCGGCCAGCTGCCAGGAGTCGGTGACCGCAGCAACGTCGGCGGCCATCATGTACCCGGCCAGCGGCGCGAACGCGCCCGACAGCAGCAGCTCCAGATCGGCCAGCTGTGCCTCGCTCAGCATCAGGGCGGGCATCGCAGCCAGGTCAGCGTCGGGGACGGCCGCGGATTCGCCGGCCGGGCCGGGCGGCGAATCGGCCTGGGCCTGCGCAGTCACGTCAATTCTCCGTCCACCCCCGGCGCCCGCTCCAGGCGCACCATTACGCTTCCGGGACTTGTTCAGCTGGGCACGGCCCTGCCCGCCGCAGGTCTCGGTCCGCGACGCCTGCCGGGCCACCACGAGGTTACACGCGAGTGGCAGGTGGCTTACAGCACGCGAGCGAACCGGTCCACTGGCCTGCGGATGACATAGCGCAGCTCATCGTGCGCGGCGGTCAGCCGGCCGCGGGTGGCCACGGCCACCAGCCGGCGGGCCGCGCGAATGACGGGACGCCGGCTGCGGCCGTCGAGCCTGCTGCAGACGTCCCGGCGGGAGATCACCAGGCCGCGGCGGCCCGCGAACTGCTGGATGCCGCGAGCCGAGGTGAGCTGCTCATACACGGCGGGGTAGGGGCCGGGCTCGCCCGGCCGCAGGCTCCGCCAGGTCAGCGCGCGCAGCCTGCGCGGGAGCGCGCGATCCAGGAAGCCCGCCGCCGTTTCCCGGTCGGCCGTCCGCACCAGCAGCAGCCCGCCGGGCCGCAGCACGTCGACGAGGCGGCCGAGCACGAGCTCGGCGTGACTGATCCGGTCCAGCAGCAGGCAGCACTGCACGATGTCGGCCGAACGGGGCAGCAGCGGGACGGCCCGCAGGTCGCCGAGCACCGCCGGCCGCAGGTCCGGCCGCCCGGCCAGCACCGCCCTGGTGACCTCGTCGTCGTTGTCCAGCATCGTCAGGGTCACGTCGCGGCCGCTGGCCCGCAGGGCATCGAGGTCGAGGTCGGCCCCCGCCGTCGTGCAGCCTGCCTGCACGATCGTCAGGGCCTCGCCGGGCCGGTGCGCGGCATACTCCAGGGCCGCCTGGGTGAAGAGCATGGCGCCGTCCGCGCTCGCGCTGGCGTCCCGCGCCATCGCGTCATCCCCGGCTGGGTGCCTGCCCAGCCGGACGGGAGCCGCGTCTGTGATGCTCCCCAGGAACCTACTCCCACTGGCCACGATTCCGTATCGTAGCCCTCCGATTACCTTTAGTGGCCGAAATACGGAGCCGCCGTCGCGCGTTTACCCTCAAGGTGACCGACCCCGTAAGCTAGGGGAATCCCGCCGCTGGTCTTGCCGCTGGCCATCCTGGTAGCCCGGCAGGCTAGTCCTCGCGTCGGTCGCGAGCCCCGGTCCTCGCGTCGGCCGCAGGTGTTTACGCTGCCCAGATGCCGTTCCAGGTAAGGACGCAATGAGTCTCTCCGGTCTGCTCCGGGCCATCAGCGATGACCCGCAGCTTCGTCGCGCCATCGAGCATGCCGCGCTCCCCGCGGCCGGCGGCGGCGACCTCATCGCCGCGCCGGCCCTGCGGCCGCTGCTCGCCGCGGCGCTGACGGGTCGCGACGGCAGCACGCAGACCACAGACGGCAGCACCCAGACCACTGCTGGCGGCCGCTTCGTGCTGGCCGTGACCGCCACCGCCCGCGAGGCCGAAGATCTCACCGCGGCGCTCAGCTCGCTGCTGCCGCCAGACACAGTCGGTTACTTCCCGGCCTGGGAGACCCTGCCGCACGAGCGGCTCTCGCCGCGCTCGGACACCTCCGGCCAGCGGCTGGCGATATTGCGTCGGCTGGCCCATCCCGAGCCCGGCGACCCGCGCACCGGCCAGCTGCTGGTGGTCACCGCGCCCGTGCGCAGTCTCCTGCAGCCCATGCCCGGCGGCCTGGGCGACCTGGTCCCGGTCAGCCTGGCCTCGGGCCGGGAGGCCGACCTGGAAGAGGTCGTCACCCGCCTGGTCGAGATCGGCTATGCCCGGGCCGACCTCGTGGAAAAGCGCGGCGAGCTGGCAGTCCGCGGCGGGATCCTCGATGTGTTCCCGCCGACCGAGGAGCACCCACTGCGGGTCGACTTCTGGGGCGACCAGGTCGAGGAGATCCGTTACTTCAAGGTCGCCGACCAGCGCAGCCTGGAGATCGCGCCCGACGGGCTGTGGGCGCCCCCGTGCCGGGAGCTGCTGCTTACCCCGGCCGTCCGGGCGCGGGCCAAGGAGCTGGCCCTGGAATGGCCGGGGCTCGGTGAGGTGCTCAGCAAGCTGGCCGACGGCATCACGGTCGAGGGGATGGAGGCGCTCGCCCCGACGCTCTGCGACCGGATGGAGCTGCTGCTGGACTACGTGCCGGCCGGCGGCCTCGTGGTGGCCTGCGACCCGGAGCGCATCCGGGCCCGCGCGGCCGACCTGGTCAGCACGAGCCAGGAATTCCTCGAGGCGTCCTGGGTGAACGCGGCGGCCGGCGGCCAGGTGCCGATCGACCTGGGCGGCGCGGCGTTCCGGGCGATCACCGATATTCGCAAGTCAGCTTCTGACCTCGGCATTCCCTGGTGGACGATTACCCCGTTCGCGGCCGCCACCGTGGCGACGGCTGCGGCCGCGGCCCACATTGCCGCCCTGGGAGACGAGCCGGACGACGAGGGCGGCCGGCCGTCGTTCCGCGTCGAGGCCGGGCCCGCCGAGTCCTACCGCGGTGATACTAGCCGGGTGCTGGCCGACGTCGGCCGGTGGCTGTCCGAGCAGTGGCGGGTCGTCCTGGTCACCGAGGGTCACGGGCCGGCCCAGCGGCTGGCCGAGCTGCTGCGCGGCGAAGGCCTCGGCGTGCACGGATCCGGTACCGGGGATCTGAGCGATGAGCCCGAGCCGGGTCTCGCGAGCGTCGCGACCGGCCTGCTGGAGACCGGCTTCGTCTGGCCATCGATGCGGCTGGCCGTCCTGGCCGAGGCGGACATGGCGGCCCAGCGGCCGGGCAGGCGCGAGAACCGGCGCATGCCGAGCCGGCGTCGCGGCGGCATCGACCCGCTGCAGCTGACGCCCGGTGACTACATCGTGCACGAGCAGCACGGCGTCGGCCGGTACGTGGAGATGACCAGCCGCACCATCCAGGGCGCGACGCGGGACTACCTGGTCATCGAGTACGCGCCCAGCAAGCGGGGCCAGCCGCCGGACCGGCTCTACCTGCCCACCGACCAGCTGGACGAGGTCACCCGCTACAGCGGCGGCGAGGCGCCCGCGCTGCACCGGCTCGGCGGCGCCGACTGGGCCAAGGCCAAGGGCCGGGCCCGCAAGGCGGTCCGCGACATCGCGGCGGGCCTGATCCAGCTGTACCAGGCCCGGATGGCCTCTCCCGGCCACGCGTTCGGGCCGGACACCCCCTGGCAGCGCGAGCTCGAGGACGCCTTCCCCTACGTGGAGACGCCCGACCAGCTCGCCGCGGTCGAGGAGGTCAAGGCCGACATGGAAAAGCCGGTCCCGATGGACCGGCTGATCTGCGGCGACGTTGGCTACGGGAAGACCGAGATCGCGGTTCGCGCCGCGTTCAAGGCCGTCCAGGACGGCCGCCAGGTCGTGGTCCTGGCCCCGACGACGCTGCTGGCGGCCCAGCACTACGCCACCTTCAGCGAGCGGTACGCGCCCTTTCCCGTCGTGGTCCGGCCGCTATCCCGGTTCCAGAGCGACAAGGAGGTCGCGCAGACCCTGGCCGGGCTGGCCGAGGGCAAGGTCGACGTGGTCATCGGCACCCACCGGCTGCTCTCCGCGGAGACCCGCTTTGACCGCCTCGGGCTGGTGATCATCGACGAGGAGCAGCGGTTCGGCGTCGAGCAGAAGGAGTACCTCAAGCAGCTGCGCACCGAGGTGGACGTGCTGGCGATGTCGGCCACGCCCATCCCGCGCACGCTGGAGATGGGGATTTCCGGGATCCGCGAGATGTCCACCATCCTGACTCCGCCCGAGGAACGGCACCCGGTGCTGACGTCCGTCGGCCCCTACGACGAGAGGCAGATCGCCGCGGCGATCCGGCGCGAGCTGCTGCGCGACGGCCAGGTGTTCTTCGTGCATAACCGGGTGTCGTCGATCAACAAGGTCGCCGCCCGGATCGCCGAGCTCGTGCCGGAGGCCAGGGTCGGCGTGGGACACGGCCAGATGAACGAGCACACGCTCGAGAAGATCATGAGCCAGTTCGTGGACCGGGAGTTCGACGTGCTGGTGGCCACCACGATCGTCGAGTCCGGGCTGGACATTCCCAACGCCAACACGCTGGTCGTGGACCGGGCTGACATCTACGGGCTGCCCGCCCTGCACCAGCTGCGCGGACGGGTGGGACGCAGCCGGGAACGCGGCTACGCCTACTTCCTGTACCCGCCGGAGAAGCCGCTGACCGAGACCGCGCACGAGCGGCTGTCCACCATCCAGCAGCACAGCGGGATCGGGGCCGGCATGCATATCGCGCTCAAGGACCTGGAGATCCGCGGCGCGGGCAACCTGCTCGGCGGGGAGCAGTCCGGGCACGTCGCCGCCGTCGGCTTCGACCTGTACGTCAAGATGATCGGCGAGGCGGTCCGCGAGCTGCGCGGGGACGGCCCGGCGCAGCGGCCCGAGGTCCGGATCGAGCTGCCGGTGGACGCGCATATCCCGCATGACTACGTGACCGGTGAGCGGCTGCGCCTCGAGGCTTACACGCGGATCGCGGCGATCGACTCCGAGGCCGACATCACTGCGGTGCGCGAGGAGCTGGCCGACCGGTTCGGGACCCCGCCAGCCCAGGTGGAGAGCCTGCTCCGGGTGGCCCGGCTGCGGTCGGCGGCCCGCCGCGCCGGGCTGACCGATATCACCGCGCAGGGCAACTACATCAGGTTCTCGCCGGTCGAGCTGCCCGATTCCAAGCAGGTCCGCGTGCAGCGGCTGTACCCGCGGACGCTGCTCAAGCCGGCGGTGCGTACGATGCTCGTACCGGTGCCTCGGGCAGCGCCCGGCACGCGCGCGGGATCGGGCAGCACGCGGGCAGGCACCGGGCAGACCGTGTCGCTTGGCGCTCCGCCGCTTCGCGATACTGACCTGCTCGCCTGGTGCGAGGAGCTGATCGAGGTGGTGCTCGGACAGACATCCGAGCGCACAGCATAAGGAGGAACGTCGTCGTGCGCCGCACCTCGATGCAGTTGGCCGCGGCGGTGCTCGCCAGCAGCCTGGCGGTGACCGCCTGCGGGTCGATCAAGATGGGCGCCGCCGCGCTCACCACTCAGCAGCGGATCAGCTCGGCGACGCTGACCGATCAGGTGGCCAGGCTGACGACCGCCTATCGGGCCGACGGCCGCAAGGGGATCAAGCCGCAGCGGCCCGTGGCCCAGGTGCCGCAGCAGGTGCTGACCTGGCTGCTCACCTTCCAGATCTATAACGAGCTCGCGGCCCAGCACGGCATCACGATCACGCCGTCGGCTGTGCAGAGTCAGCTCAGCGCCCTGACCGCGCAGGCTCAGCAGCAGAAGGTCAGCGTCGACGCCTACGTCTCCGCGGCCGGCGCCGTGCCGCCGGACCTGCTGCCCCAGATCGGCCGGTACTTCGCGATCCTGTCGGCGTTCCAGCGCCGGCTCGACGGCGGCAGGACGCCGACCGCGCAGGCCGGCCAGCAGGCCCTGCAGAGCCGGATCGCGCACGCGCAGTGCCTGGCGGCCAAGGACCTGCAGATCGCGGTCAACCCCCAGTACGGCGAGTTTGACTACGGCACGTACTCGGTCGTGCCGGCGCCAAACCGGCTCGCCGCCGCGCCGACGCCGTCGCCCAGCGCCAGCCCCAAGCCGCGGCTGACGCCGCCCTGCTAGGAGCCGGCGTCACCGATGGCTGAGCGCCCGGCCGCCGGGCAGGAGCCCGCCGCCCAGCAGAAGCCCGCCACCGGGCAGGAGCCCGCCTGCCAGCCCGCGGCCGGGACGCGGCTGGTGGAGCTGGTCGCGGTGATGGACCGGCTGCGCCGGGACTGCCCCTGGGACGCCCGGCAGACCCATGATTCGCTGGCGCCCTTCCTGCTCGAGGAGACCTACGAGGCGCTGGAGGCGCTCGAAGGCGGAGACTTCGCCGCCATCCGCGAGGAGCTGGGCGACGTCCTGCTCCAGGTGGTGTTCCACGCCCGGGTGGCGGCCGAGCGCACCGACGGCACCGGCTACACCATTGACGATGTGGCCGACGGGATCATCGCCAAGCTGACCCGCCGCCACCCGCACGTCTTCGCCGATGTCACCGTGTCCGGAGCCCAGGAGGTCACGGCCAACTGGGACGCCATCAAGGCCGCGGAGCGATCGGCCGCCAGCGGCGCGCCGGGCTCGGCACTCGACGGGGTGCCGATGGGCCAGCCCGCCCTGTCGCTGGCGGCGGCGCTGCAGCGGCGCGCCGAGCGAGCCGGAGCGCCGGCCGAGCTGGCCGACCTCGCCGCCCCCGCGACCGGCCCCAGCCCCGCCGACCCCGGTGACCCAGCCCGGCCGCCCGAAGAGGTCAGCGAGACCGGCGCCGAGCTGTTCGCCCTCGCGGCCCGGGCCCGCGCGGCGGGGCTGGATCCCGAGCTGGAGCTCCGTTCCGCCGCCCGGGCCTACCGTGACCGCGTGCGAGCCTGGGAGACCGCCGCACGGGCCGGGCCGGGCCCCTCGCCAGGATCCTGAAGCCTTTTGGGTGCCCCGGCCCCCAAAAGGCTTCAGCTTCCCGGAACCCGGCCGCCGCCGCCCCCCACAGCCGCCTGCCCCCCCGCCCGGCGTGGTCAGTGCGGCCGGGGGCGGGCGGTCTACTAGGCTCGTGCCGAAACCCTTGTGAGCCGTGCACCGACCCCCCGCGGTGCCACCGTCAGGAGCTTGTAACTGTGGCCTCCATCGAAGGCATATTCGCCAGGCAGATTCTCGACTCGCGCGGCAACCCCACGGTCGAGGTAGAGGTAGTTCTCGATGACGGCAGCCTGGGCCGGGCGGCCGTGCCCAGCGGCGCGTCCACGGGCGTGTTCGAGGCCGTCGAGCTGCGCGACGGCGGTGACAGCTACGGCGGCAAGGCCGTCACCAGGGCCGTCCAGGGAGTAATCGACGAGATCCAGCCCGAGCTGCTCGGCTACGACGCCGATGACCAGCGGCTGGTCGACCAGGAGCTCATTGACCTGGACCGCACGCCCGACAAGTCACGCCTCGGTGCCAACGCCATCCTGGGCGTCAGCCTCGCGATCGCCCGGGCCGCCGCCGAGTCGGCCGGGCTGCCGCTGTTCCGCTACGTGGGCGGCCCCAACGCCCACGTGCTGCCGGTGCCGATGATGAACATCCTCAACGGCGGGGCGCACGCGGACACCAACGTGGACATCCAGGAGTTCATGATCGCGCCCATCGGCGCGGCCACGTTCAGCGAGGCGCTGCGCTGGGGCGCCGAGACCTACCACGCGCTCAAGGCGGTGCTCAAGCAGCACGGCCTGAACACCGGAGTCGGGGATGAGGGCGGATTCGCGCCCGACCTGGACAGCAACCAGGCGGCGCTGGACCTGATCGTCGAGGCCATCGGGAAGACGGGCCTGACCCTGGGCCAGGACATCGCGCTGGCCATCGACGCGGCCGCCAGCAGCTTCTACTCCGACGGCGGCTACGCCTTCGAGGGCGGCAAGAAGACCGCGGCGGAGATGACCAGGATCTACGCCGACTGGCTGAGCGCCTACCCGATCGTCTCGCTGGAGGACCCGCTCGCCGAGGAGGACTGGGAGGGCTGGCGGGAGCTGACGGCCGAGCTGGGCGACAAGGTGCAGATCGTCGGTGACGACATCTTCGTGACCAACCCGCTGCGCCTGCGCCGGGGCATCGAGGAGAAGAGCGCCAACGCGCTGCTGGTCAAGGTCAACCAGATCGGCACCCTGACCGAGACCCTGGACGCCGTCTCGCTGGCCCACCGCAGCGGGTTTGCCTGCATGATGAGCCACCGTTCCGGCGAGACCGAGGACACCACGATCTCTGACCTGGCGGTCGCGGTGAACTGCGGGCAGATGAAGAGCGGAGCGCCGGCCCGCTCGGAGCGGGTAGCCAAGTACAACCAGCTTCTGCGGATCGAGGAGATTCTCGGTGACGCGGCCGCCTACGCGGGCCGGACGGCCTTCCCGCGCGCGGTGCCTGGCGGGAAATGACGCGACAGCAGATGCCCGACACGGCCGGCGGCAGCTCACCCGCCCGCGTGCGGCCCCGGTTCACCAGCCGGGCCGCGGTGCTGGTCGTGGTGGTCTGCGCGATCGCGCTCAGCCTGGCCTACCCGGTCCGGGAGTACCTGGCCCAGATCCGCCAGATAGGGCAGCTGCAGGCCCAGCAGGCGCAGATTTCCGCGCAGCTGCGCCAGCTCAAGGCCGAGCGCCGGGCCCTGGCCACCCCCGCCTACGTCGAGCAGCAGGCCCGCGATCGGCTGCACATGTGCCTGCCGGCGCAGACCTGCTATGTGATCATTTCCGGCACCCGGCCGTCGGCCCGGGCCGCGTCCGCCTCCGGGACCGTGGCCACGCCCTGGTACGAGCGGCTGTGGTCATCCGTGCATGAGGCGGACAAGGTATCCAGCCGGTGACCGTGCCCAGCTCACCCTGCTCATCCAGCTCATCCCAGGGCTCTGTGCCGGGCCCGAAGCCGGAGGCTGCCGACCAGCGGGACCTGGCCGCGGTGGCCCGCCAGCTCGGGCGGCCGCCCCGCGGCGTCACCGCAGTCGCGCATCGCTGCCGGTGCGGCCTGCCTGACGTCGTGGAGACCGCGCCGCGGCTGCCCGATGGCACGCCGTTCCCGACCCTGTACTACCTGACCTGCCCGAAGGCTGCGGCCGCGGTCAGCCGGCAGGAGGCGGCCGGGACCATGCGGGCCATGACGCTGCGCCTGGCCGCCGATCCGGGCCTGCGGCAGGACTACCGGGCCGCCCACGAGGATTACCTGGCCCGGCGGGATGCCGCGGCGCGGCAGGCGGCCCTGGAGCCGTTGCCCGGCACCCCCATCAGCGCGGGCGGCATGCCGGACCGGGTCAAGTGCCTGCACGCGCTTGTCGCACACGAACTCGCGGTGCCAGGATCCAACCCGCTCGGCCGGGAGGCGCTGCGGGCCGCCGGGCCGTGGTGGGCGGCCGGTCCCTGCGTCCCGCCCGACGACCTCACGAACGACGGCGAGACGAGCGCTAGCACCCCCAGAGCCAAACCCAGCAGTAACGCCAGCCCGGCCGGCGGCCCGGCTCGCCCGGCCGGACCCGAGGCGGGCGACGAGCCAGCGGGGACGATGGGCCGATGAAGACCGGACCGGACGGGGCCGCGGCACCGGGCGGCACGGCACCGGGAGCCGCGGCACCGGGCGGCACGGCCGAGGGGCCGGTGAACGGGCCGGTGGGCGGCGCGGTGGACGAGCTCGCCAGCCGGCCGGGCGGCCCGCCGGCTGACCGCGCGCGCCGGGTGGCGGCCATCGACTGCGGGACCAATTCGCTGCGGCTGCTGATCGCCGATGTCAGCCTGGCCCGCCACGAGCTGACCGACGTCAAGCGCCAGATGGAGATCGTCCGGCTGGGGCAGGGCGTGGATGCCACCGGCCGCCTGGCCCCGGCGGCCCTGGCCAGGACGCTGGGCGTGCTGCGGCAGTACGCGCGGTCGATCGATCAGGCCGGCGTTACCGCTGTCAGGATGGTGGCCACCAGCGCGACCAGGGACGCCAGCAACGCCGCCGAGTTCGTGCGTGGCGTCGTCGACATCCTCGGCGTCCCGCCGGAGGTCATCACCGGGGCGCAGGAGGCGCTGCTGTCCTTCACCGGGGCCACCGCGGAGCTGGCCGCACCTGGCCGCGACGGGGGAACGGCGGGCGGCCTGCTGCCGCCGTACCTGGTGCTCGACATCGGCGGCGGGTCGACCGAGTTCGTCGTCGGCCCTGCGTCACCGAGCGACCCGCCGCCGAGCCCCCTGCCGCTGACCGGCGGGGCGGCGGGAGAGGACCCGGAGCTGCACGCCGTCTCCACCGACATCGGCTGCGTCCGGCTCACCGAGCGGCACCTGCATGACGATCCGCCCACGGCCGCCCAGGTCGCCGCGGCGACGGCGGACATCGACGCCGCGATCGCGAGCGCCGCCGCGCAGGTGCCGGTGACGGCCGCCGCGACCCTGGTGGGCCTGGCCGGATCGGTCACCACGGTGGCGGCGCTGGCGTTCGGGCTGCCCGGCTACGACCCGGCGCGGATTCACCATGCGCGTATTTCCGCCGAGCAGGTACACGAGGTGACCCTGCGCCTGCTGGGAATGACCCGCGCGGAGCGGGCGGCCCTCGGACCCATGCATCCGGGGCGGGTCGACGTCATCGGAGCGGGCGCCCTGGTGCTGGACCGCGTGCTGGACCGGCTGAACTTCGCCGAGGTCGTGGCCAGCGAGCACGACATCCTGGACGGCATAGCCTGGTCCATCGCCGCCGATGACCGCTAACCGCCGGTTGCCGACGCGTCCTGAGCGGCCGCAGCCTCCGGCCGCCGCCATCGGGCCAGCGCCGCCCGGTCCCGGCGGAGCACAGGCTCCAGCCGCCGTAAGCGGGCCAGCGCCGCCCGGTCCCGGCGGGGCACAGGCTCCAGCCGCCGTAAGCGGGCCGGTGCCGCCGGGTGCGGGCTGGGAGCAGGATGCCGCTAGCGGGCCGGAGCCTTCCTACTGGTCAGGGGACGACGCTGCGTGCGTGCCGCCCGGAACCGGCTGGCCCGAGGATCCGGCGCCTGCGGGCACGCCGGCCGCCCGGGACCCGGCGCAGGTCCGGGAGCTGGCGGCGGCCGCGGGCTCGCTGGCCGAGCTGGCCGCCCTGCAGTCCGTCTGCCGGGCCTGCCCGCGGCTCGTGCAGTGGCGCGAGCAGGTCGCACGGACCCGGCGGCGGTCCTTCCAGGCGGAGCGCTACTGGGGCCGCCCCGTGGCGGGCTGGGGCGACGAGAATCCCCGGGTGCTGATCCTGGGCCTGGCGCCGGCCGCGCACGGCGGCAACCGGACGGGCCGCGTCTTCACTGGTGACCGCAGCGGGGACGTGCTGTTCGCCTCATTGTGGCGGTGCGGGCTGGCCGCCCAGCCGACATCGGTCCGGGCCGGCGACGGCCAGCGGCTCATCGGGGCCCGGATGGCCGCAGCGGTGCGCTGTGCCCCGCCGGCCAACAAGCCGGAACCGGCTGAGCGCGACGCCTGCGCGCCGTGGCTGTCGGCCGAGCTAGCGCTGAGCACCGACCTGGCCGTGATTGTCTGCCTTGGCGATTACGCCTGGCAGGCCATGTGGCCGCGCCTGGCCGACGCCGGCTGGGCGGTGCCCCGGCCCCGGCCCCGTTTCGGCCACGGCGCGGAGGTACGCGTTACGCGGCCTCAGCCGCCGGAGGCCAGGCCATCGGGACCCCAGCCGCCGGGTGCGGGCCGCGCGGAACTGCTGGTGCTCGGGTGCTATCACCCTAGCCAGCAGAACACCTTCACCGGCCGGGTCAACGGCGCGATGCTGGATGACGTATTCGGCCGCGCCCGGCAGGCAGCCGGCCTGTAATCCAGGAGTCCGGCCGCTCGTCGCCGCGATGGGCCAGGGCGGCTTGCCCGGTTCCAGGCCCGCAGTCCTCCAGACCCCACAGCCAGCTTCTGGCCTGTTGTCCAGCGTCCGGCCGTTAGCTCCGGGCTCGTATTTTCAGGCGTCCGACGGTAACTCCGGCCTGTAGTCCGGCCGTCCTGCCGTCCTGCCGTGATCACGACCGTTTCTCCGCGCCATGCGCGGCGAAACGGTCGTGATCATGAAAAATCGGCGGGCTGGGCTTGTGGTCCGGCGGTCATGCCGTCAGCTCCGGTCCGGCGGCCGCTGCCGGTCCCTGGGCCCTTCGTCCCGCAGGCTCCCCGCCTGCCCTCGCCCTGCCTCCGCCCTGTCCGCGCCGGGCGGTGGCCGTGATCGGCTCGGCAACCATTCGATTACGAAGAGTAATGACAATGCCACAATGGTTACTCGCCGTATATATCAACCCGCGAGCACATCAATTAGATAACCGACATTGGCCGAGAATCGGGCCACCTTAATCCGCGGGTCTAGAGATATCCGAAGGGCGCGGGGTATTATCACCAAGCCCCCGTAGCCCAAGGGAAGAGGCCGGCCCCCTAAAAGGGTCCCCAGTGTCGGTTCGACTCCGACCGGGGGTACGTTGAACAGGCATTATGTGCTATGTCCCGGTCTGAACTGCACGGGGCTGAATGTACATTCAGTTAGAACGGCATGAGAGCGGTAACAACAGCGCTGTGGTAACAGCAGCCCCGTAACACCACTAGTGCAATAACATCAGCGCCGTCACACTCAATTGATCATGGTGTCTTCACGGCCCGGCCTTCTGGGGTCCCGACGCCACCTGGCGCCGACGTGGGGTGCCTCCGCTATTGACTCCAGACCGGCTGCCTCGCCGGCGCGGGTCAGCCGCTGACGTCCGGGCCGGCCCTGGTGATCGTGAGCCGGACGATTACCCGCTGGTCCCGCTGCATCGCGGCGCGGTAGTCGTCCCAGTCCGGGTGCTCGCCGGAGGCCCGGCGGTAGTAGTCCACCAGGAGATCGAGGGCATCGGGCAGGTGGATGATCTCGGCCGTGCCGTCAGCCTGAATCCACTCGCCGAAGAACGTATCGCTCATCACGCAGAGCGAGGCGCGGGGGTCACGGGACAGGTTCTTGGTCTTGACCGCGGTTTCTCTCGTGCTGATCAGTACCCGGCCATCGTCATCCACCGCGACGGCGACCGGCGACAGCTGCGGCCTGCCATCGGACCTGGCGGTGGCCAGGACCGCGCGATGGTGGCCGCGCAGGAACCCGACAGCGCGCTCGATCTGCACCGGGCGCGGCGTCAGGCGCTGTTGAGCCTGATCCGGCGCTGTACCTCGTACTCGTGCACGATCGCGCGGGCATAGCCGTGCGAGAGCCCGTGCTCGTCGGCCAGCCAGTGCGCGCGCTCAGCGCAGCGCAGGAACGACGGGCCGGATTCAAGACGGCTGAACCACTCTCGAAGCTGCAGTCCGGTCACGGACGGAATGCGGGCGATCAGGTTTTGATGCAGCTCCGGCGAGTGGGTCAGGGACAAGTCGCACCTCCGGGGTGAGTCTCTTGCTGTCGAGACTGCACCAACGTGCCGCCCTTGACAACCCCCGATCGTCACCCTTCCGTAATATCCCGTTGGCTCGGCGGCCCTCCGGGCCTGCGGGCATCACGGGCCGCCGGAGCGCCGACACCAGGGCCGGCCGGGCAGGTACGTCCTTGTCGCGATAGATGCTGCTAGGACAGCCGCTCGAAGATGGCCGCCATCCCCTGGCCGCCGCCCACGCACATCGTCTCCAGCCCGAAGGTCTTGTCGTGGAACCGCAGGCTGTTCAGGATCGTCGAGGTGATCCGCGCCCCGGTCATCCCGAAGGGGTGGCCGACCGCGATGGCCCCGCCGTTCACGTTCAGCTTGTCGATGTCGACGCCCAGCTCCCGGTAGGACGGGATGACCTGAGCGGCGAATGCCTCGTTGATCTCGACCAGGTCGATGTCCTCGATGGTCATGCCGGCCCGGCGCAGGGCCTGCCGGGACGCCTCGATCGGGCCCAGGCCCATGATCTCCGGCGAGAGCCCGCTCACGCCGGTGGCGACGATCCTGGCCAGCGGGGTGATGCCGAGCTCAGCCGCCCTCCGGTCGCTCATGATCACGACGGCGGCCGCGCCATCATTCAGCGGGCAGCAGTTTCCGGCCGTGACGGTGCCGTCGGGACGGAAGACCGGCTGCAGCTGGGACACCTTCTCCAGGGTCGTTCCGGGCCGCGGGCCGTCGTCAGCCGCGACGACCGTGCCGTCCGGAAGCGTGGCGGGCGTGATGTCCTGCTGCCAGAAGCCGTTAGCCAGCGCCTTTTCCGCCAGGTTCTGGGAGCGGACGCCGAATTCATCCTGCTCGGCGCGGGTAATTCCGCGAATCTGCGCGACGTTCTCCGCCGTCTGGCCCATCGCCACGTAAACGTCGGGCAGCTGGCCATCGTCTCGCGGGTCGTGCCAGGTAGCGCCGCCCTTGCCCAGCTCGGCCATGCGCTCCTCGGCTCCGGCGAAGACCGGATTCTTGGTGTCAGGCAGCCCGTCGCTGCTGCCCTTGCTGAACCTGCTGACGGTTTCCACGCCCGCCGAGATGAACACGTCGCCTTCGCCGGCCCTAATGGCGTGGTAGGCCATCCGGGTGGTCTGCAGAGAAGAGGAGCAGTAGCGAGTAACGGTCGTGCCGGGGACGGTGTCCCAGCCGAGCATGACCGCGACGACGCGGGCCATGTTGTAGCCCTGCTCGCCGCCGGGCAGCCCGCAGCCGAGCATGATGTCGTCGATGTCGACGGGGTCGAGCTGGGGCACCTTGGCCAGCGCGGCCGCGATCATCTGCACGGTCAGGTCGTCTGGCCGGATAGTGGTCATTGAGCCCTTGAAGGCCCGGCCGATCGGAGAGCGGGCAACGGCGACGACGACGGCCTCGGCCATGGTGACTCCCTGGGAAGATCTGTAGTTAACCGGACGGTAGCTTATGCAACGCCGCATACCCTGCCGGCCTTCCCCCCAAGCGCGGGCCCCCAGGCACGGACCCCAGGCACGGGCTCTCAAGCACGCGCTGGTGAGCGCCGGCTGCGACCAGCCGGGCGCGGTCGCAGGACCCGGGCGTGAGATAGCGTCAGGGGACCGATGACAAGGTGGTTGAGCTAATGCAGGTGCACGACTCCCTGGTCGAGCTGGTGGGGAACACGCCGCTGCTCAGGCTGCGCAGGGTAACTAAGCAGCTGGGCAGCTCCCGGTCGGGGCCAGACGTCCTGGCCAAGGTGGAGTACTTCAATCCCGGCGGATCCGTGAAGGACCGGATCGCGCTGCGGATGGTCGAGGCCGCCGAGGCATCCGGGCAGCTGCGGCCAGGCGGCACCATCGTCGAGCCGACCTCCGGAAATACTGGCGTCGGCCTGGCCATCGTGGCGGCTGAGAAGGGCTACCGGTGCCTGTTCGTCTGCCCCGACAAGGTCGGGCAGGACAAGATCAGCGTGCTGCGCGCGTACGGCGCGGAAGTGGTGGTCTGCCCGACCACCGTGTCACCCGATCATCCGGACTCCTATTACTCGGTGTCGGACCGGCTGGCGGCCGAGACGCCGGGCGGCTGGAAGCCCAACCAGTACGCCAACCCGGAGAACCCGGCCTCGCACTACCACTCGACCGGGCCGGAGATCTGGGAGCAGACAGAGGGCCGGGTCACCCACTTCGTCGCGGGGATCGGCACCGGCGGCACGATATCGGGGGCCGGCCGCTACCTCAAGGATGTCTCCCACGGCCGGGTCCAGGTGATCGGAGCTGACCCGGAGGGGTCGGTCTACTCGGGCGGCAGCGGCCGGCCTTACCTGGTCGAGGGCGTCGGCGAGGACATCTGGCCCGACACCTACGACAAGAGCATCTGCGACGCCATCATCGCGGTCAGCGACGCGGACTCCTTCCTGATGACCCGGCGGCTCGCCCGCGAGGAGGCGCTGCTGACCGGCGGTTCCTGCGGAATGGCCGTGGTGGCCGCACTGCGGATCGCCCGCGATGCGCAGCCCGGTGACGTGATCGTGGTGCTGCTGCCGGACGGCGGCCGTGGCTACCTCTCGAAGATCTTCAACGACGAGTGGATGGCCGATTACGGCTTCCTGGCCGCCGAGACCGCCGAGCCGAGGGTGGCCGACGTGGTCGAGCGGAAGGCGGGCCTGCTGCCGCCGTTCGTGCACGTGCATCCAGCCGATAACGTCCGGACCGCGATCGAGAGCCTGCGCGAGTACGACGTGTCTCAGCTGCCCGTGCTGAGCGCCGAGCCGCCCGTGATGGCGGCCGAGGTGGTCGGGTCCATCGTGGAGCGCGACCTGCTGGATGCCCTGGTCACCGGCCGGGCCACGCCGGAGGACGCGGTATCGGGACTGATGTCTCCGCCGCTGCCGAGCGTCGGATCCGGAGAGCCGATCAGTGCCGCGGTCGCGGCCCTCGGCCAGGCGGGCGCCGCGCTGGTCCTGGTCGACGGCAAGCCGGCCGGGATGATCACCCGGCAGGACGTGCTGACCTTCCTGTCCGGGCACGCCGGCTAGTCGACGGCTAGCGGGGGCCGCGCCCGGTCAGTCGGCGGACGGCGGTCCAGACGCCGCTACACTGGTCGGCTTGCGGCACAGCGGCCCTGCCAGGCGGGCCAGTGGGGCGGATGAGATGCAGATGGAGCACACCGACGGCTTCGACACGCTGGCGATCCACGCCGGCCAGGAGCCAGACCCGCTGACCGGCGCTGTCGTCCCGCCGATCTACCAGGTCTCGACCTTCAAGCAGGACGGGGTCGGCGGGCTGCGGGGGCGTGCCCTCGGGGCGCGCGGAGCCGGTGCCGGAGACGGGCCAGCGCGCTGGATCGAGGGGTACGAGTACTCGCGCTCGGCCAACCCCACGCGGGGTGCGCTCGAGGAGTGCCTGACGGCGCTGGAGGACGGCACCCGCACGCTGGCGTTCGCCTCCGGGATGGCCGCGTCGGACTGCCTGGTGCGGGCCATCTGCCGGCCCGGTGGCCGGGTCCTCATCCCGCACGACGCCTACGGCGGCACGTTCCGGCTGTTCGACAAGGTCCTGAGCGGCTGGGGCCTGGCCTATGACTCGGTGCCGATGTCCGACCTGGCCGCGGTCCGGGGCGCCCTGGCCACGGCGCCGGCCCGGCTGGTCTGGATCGAGTCGCCCACCAACCCGCTGCTGTCGATCGCCGATATCTCCGCCCTGGCCGGGATCGCTCACGCCGCGGGCGCGCTGCTGGTCGTCGATAACACCTTCGCCTCGCCGTACCTGCAGCAGCCGCTGGCGCTCGGCGCTGACGTCGTGATCCACTCGACGACCAAGTACCTGGGCGGGCACTCGGACGTGGTCGGCGGTGCCGCCGTCGTCGCCGATGCCGCGCTGGGCGAGCAGCTGGCTTTCGTCCAGAACGCGACGGGGTCGGTAGCCGGCCCGTTCGACGCGTGGCTGACCTTGCGCGGGATCAAGACGCTCGGAGTGCGGATGGACCGCCACTCCCGCAATGCCCAGCGGGTTGCGGACATGCTGGCCAGCCATCCGGCGGTGGCCCAGGTCTACTACCCGGGCCTGGAGTCCCACCCCGGCCATGAGGTGGCGGCTAAGCAGATGCGGGGGTTCGGCGGCATGGTGTCCTTCCGGGCCCGCGGCGGCGAGCGGGAGGCCATCGCGATCTGCGGCCGGACCCGGCTGTTCACCCTGGCCGAGTCGCTGGGCGGGGTGGAGTCGCTGATCGAGCACCCGGCCCGGATGACGCATGCCTCGGTGGCCGGGTCGGCGCTGGAGGTGCCGCCCGACCTGGTACGCCTGTCGGTTGGCCTGGAGACGGTGGACGACCTGCTGGAGGACCTGCGTGCTGCCCTGGGCTGACGAGCACTGGCCTGACGAAGCACTGGCCTGACGAAGCACTGGCCTGATCGAGGAGCGCCTGGTGGCCGCCGACGGCCGGCCGGACCTGGCCGGCCGTCGGTCACCAGGTGACATCCCGCGTTAGCGGGCCGCGGCCTTGGACTTGCCGACCCGCCACGCGGCGGCCAGCAGGACCAGCCCGACCACAAGCGCCACGCCGCCGCGCGCGAGGTGATGGCCGCTCGAGCCGTGGACATGACTGCCGGCCACCATGAAATGCGGCAGGCCAGTCGCCACCATGTACACGATGCCGATGATGACGCCCAGGACGCCGATAATGCCGAGCACGATAGCCAGCGGGCGCCGGCCAGAGGCGCCGCCGGGCACAGTTGCAGAACTCACGGACCCTCCTTCATGAGTGGCATGCCGGCACTAGCCTGTGCCGGCATGCCAGCAGTGCTAGCTGCGGCCCGCATCGTAGCCCCGTTAGGAACGGTAACGTCATAAGTACCGTAATAACGGCCATAACTATTGACGTGACCTTTACCGAAGACGCCGTTTACTGCCAGACCATTAGCACCAGGATGACGAGCCAGATGACGCTGACGACGGCACCCATGGTGGTAATCCGGCCGCGCTCGACGCTGGCCACGTTGCGGGCCGTCCCGGCGCCGCCGGGCTGGACGGGCTCGGGCTGGGCGGCAGCGAGCGCGTCGTCGGCGGCCTCGGGGCTGGAGTCCTGGACCGTGACGCTCGCGGCCACGCTGGCCGCCTGGGCGGCGCCGCTCTCGGCCGCCTCGGCGACCTCCAGCGCGCTGATCGCCTTGCGCTGGTCGCGGATGATCAGCACCAGCAGCACGATCGCCACGACGAACAGCGTCATGGCCGCGGTCAGCCAGGGCTTGGCCAGCTCGTGCAGCTGCTGGCCGAGGATGATTCCGAAGATCAGCGCTCCGAGAGCGATCAGGGCAAAGATGCGGGTGGTCCGGTAGAGGTAGCGGACCACGGTCAGGTTGCGGGCCCTGACGTAGCGGGGCGTTGACATAATCGCCACGCTGACCGGGCCGATCGTGAAGAGCGCGAACCCGACGTGCAGCCAGAGCACCAGCCGCTCAGTAAAGGACATGGGGTGATCCTAGGGCAGCGGCCCGGACCCGGCTGAGCGTCAGGCCGGACGGCGAACCCGGATCAGCCAGGCGGCCATGGCGCAGGAGCCGCCGGCGACCAGGCACACGATGGCGCGCCGGGAATGGGGTCCGGCATGGGGCTGCCCCTGGAGCAGGTACGGCAGCGACCCGGCGGCGAACAGGTACATCAGGCCGAGAACGATGCTGACCACCGCGACCACAGCCAGGAACGTCACCAGGCCATCCCGGATGGCCACGGCCAGGCGGCGCGAGACGTCGGCTGCGCTCATGCCGTGAGGGTTCCACGCTGCGAGCATGCCGAAAGTCACGCAGGTTAAAGTCCACGCGATGAAGGTAAAAAGTGCCTATCGGCTGCCTTCACGTCGCGTGCGCAGGAAATCCCGGACAACGTACTCGCCCAGGCTGTCGCCGGCCGCGCGGAGCACCCGGCCGCCATTGCGCCGGGCTACCTCGTCGACGAAGGCGGTCAGCCGCTCATCGTCGGCGAGCATGAAAATGTTCATGGTGGCCTGGCGCCGGGTCATCTTGTCGACCTCGGCCAGGGTGAGTTCCAGGGTCTCCGGCGACGGGGGCCAGTCAAACCAGAACTGGCCGTCCCGCCGCAGGTGGGCGGTCGGCTCGCCGTCGGTGATGATCAGCACGACCGGGTTGTGCTCAGGCCGCCGGTCCAGGAACCGGCCGGCCAGCACCAGGGCGTGGTGCAGGTTCGTGCCCTGGACCATGTCCCAGCTCAGGCTGGCCAGGTCGGTCTCGCGCAGCTCCCGCGCGTAGTTGGAGAAGCCGATCACCTGGATCGCGTCCTGCGGATACCTGGTCCGGACGAGCGCGTGCAGGGCCAGGGCCGTCTGCTTGGCCGCGCCCCAGGTACCGCGCAGCTCCATGGAATACGACAGGTCGACCAGCAGGCACACCGCCGCGGTGGCGCGCCGCTCGGTCTCCTCGACCTCGAAGTCACGCACGTTCAGGCGGACCCGCGGCGTCCGCTCGGCCACGCCGGCGCTCTCTACCGCCGTGCCGCCTACCACGGGGCCGCCTACCACGGGGCCGCCTACCACGGGGGCGGTCATCCCGCCGCGCAGCAGGGCATTGCGGACTGTGGCGGCGGCGTCGATCGGCTGCTCGTCACCGAAGCGCCACGGCCGCGTGCTGCCCGTGAGCTCCCCGGCCTGCCCGCTACCGCGCTGATCGTGGCTGCCGTGGCTGCCCTCGGGAAGCTCGGCGAAGACCTTGCGCAGGGCCGTCTCGCCGAGGCGCCGGACGGCCTTGGGCGTGAGCTCCAGCCGTCCGTCCGTGCGCTGCAGGTAGCCCTGCCGCTCCAGTTCCCGCTCGATCTGGCGCAGCGCCTCCATGTCGTCGACGGCCTGACGGCCAAGCGCCCGTCGCACCGCTTCCTCGTCGACATCGTCCAGCCGGGCGCCCGGATAGTCCTGGCGCAGCGCGTCCTCCAGCTCGGCCAGGTCCGCGAGCTCGGCCAGGGCCGAGGTCGCGTCGCCCAGGCCCAGCGGCTCCTGGCCGGTCATCCGGGCGCGCGGCCAGCCCTCGGCGTCCATGTCCGGCCGCCGGGATCGCAGCGCGTCGGCCAGCCTGGCCATCTCGGCGGCCAGGCCGCTGTCCTCGAGCGTCTGGGCCATCAGGCCAGCCAGCTCGTCGCGCTGATCGTCGGTCAGCGAGTCCAGCAGCCGCTGGGCCGCTGACATCCGCCGGACCAGCGAGTCGACGAGCTCCTCCAGATTGGCCGGGGAATCGGGGAACAGGTCCCCGTACTCGGCCATGAAATCGTCGAAATCCTGCTGCTGATGATCGCCGCGGGCGTCCGCCGCCAGCATCGAGTTGAGCGCGGCCATCATGTCCTTGACGCGCTGCAGGGCTTCGGTATCCGGCTCGGCCAGGGTCTGCTTCATGCCGTGGAACTGGCTGTCCAGGACCTCCCGCCGCAGCAGCGACTTGAGCTCCTCGAAGGTCTGCCGGGCGGCCGGGGACTGCCAGTCGTAGTCGGCGAGCTGCCGGATGGCCTGGGCGACGTCGGAGGGCAGGGCGTCCAGCTCGTCCTCGCGCATCCGCGCGGAGTCGTCCGGGTCGGGGAACAGCTCCGCCCGCTCCTGGCCGATCGCGGTGTCCAGCATGGCCCGGACTTCCTCCAGCACGCCGTCCAGGCGGCCGCGGCTGCGCACCTCCCGCTGCCGCTCCCGCACCCGGCGGAGCATGTCGTCCAGGCCGCGGTGGCCCGCCATGCCGCGGCGCAGCAAGTCACGCAGCGCCGAGGCCGGGTCGGTTCCCTCCAGGACCGACTCGCCAAGCTCGTCGACCGCGCCGCGGACGTCGTAGGGCGGCTCCAGCGGATCGGGGCCGTCCCGGTAGGGACCGTAGCGGTAGCCGCTCATCCTTGCCTTTCCACCGTCAGGCACCATCAGGTCCGGTAGACGGCGCCGCCGTCGATCGAGTCCTTGGACAGGCGCCGCATCAGGTACAGCCCCTCCAGGGCGAACTCCAGCGCGGCCGCCGCCTGGCCCAGCGACTCGCCGCCGTCCATGTGCAGCCGTTCCATGATCTTCGCCAGCCCGGGCACCTCGCCGATGCGGCGCAGCAGGTCGGTCGCGGGCAGCAGGTCGCCGGTCTCGACGACGCCGCCCTCGGTGAACCTGGCCAGGACCCCGTTCAGGTCGGCGTTGCCGAGGGTCGCGCGGAAGGTCTCGGCGATGGCGCGGCGCAGCAGGTGATCGAGCACCTCCTGCTCCCGGCCCTCCTCGCTGACCTCGAACTCCACCTTGCCGCGCAGCGTGCTGATGGTCGCCGGGAGGTCACAGACCCGGGATACGGCCTGCTCCTCGCCGCTGATCGCGGCCCGACGGACGGCCGAGGCCGCGACGGCCTCGGCCGCCGCGATCGCGAACCGCGCGGACACGCCGGACCGCGCGTCGACGGCCGGCGAGGCCCGGACGAGCCGGGTGAAGCGGGCGATGACCTGCACGAGGTGATCGGGCAGGATCGCGCCGGGCACCGACCCGCCCCACGCGATCTTGGCCTCCTGGCGGATCAGTGCCAGCTCGGCCTCGAGGGAGACCGGGTAGTGAGTGCGGATCTCCGCCCCGAACCGGTCCTTCAGCGGGGTGATGATCCGGCCGCGGTTGGTGTAGTCCTCCGGGTTAGCGCTGGCCACCAGGACCAGGTCCAGCGGCAGCCGCAGCGAGTAGCCGCGGACACCGATGTCGCGCTCCTCCAGCACGTTGAGCAGCGCGACCTGGATGCGCTCGGCCAGGTCGGGCAGTTCGTTAAGACAGAAAATTCCGCGGTTGGTGCGGGGCACCAGGCCGTAGTGAATGGTCTCGGGGTCGCCGAGGGTCCGGCCTTCGGCGACCTTGACGGGGTCGATGTCGCCGACCAGGTCGCCGACGCTCGTGTCGGGCGTGGCCAGCTTCTCGCCGTAGCGGTCGCCGCGATGGCGCCAGGCGATCGCCAGGTCGTCGCCCTGCTCGGCCGCCAGGCGCCGGCAGCGAGCGCAGGCCGGCGCGTACGGCTGGTCGTTGATCTCGCAGCCGGCGATCACCGGCGTCCACTCATCCAGCAGCAGGATGAGCGTCCTGATCAGGCGCGTCTTGCCCTGTCCGCGTTCGCCGAGCAGGATCACGTCGTGACCGGCGATGATCGCGCGCTCTAGTTGGGGCAGCACCGTCTGGCCGAAGCCGATGATGCCGGGAAAGGCGTCCTCGCCGGCGCGCATGGCGGCGAGGAGGTTCTCCCGCATCTCCGCCTTGACGCTGCGCGACTGGTAGCCGCTGGCACGCAGTTCGCCCACGGTGGCGGCCCGGGGCGGGGCGGATGACGGTGGCTGGGGGACTGATGAGTAAGTCTGGCTCGTAGGCTGCACAACTCGACACTATGTCGAGCCCGGCCAGCCGCGCATCTCGGGAGGCTCGGGGCGGAGGACGCGCGCCCGGCGCGGGTGCTGCCGGGGTGCCGGGCCGGGTGGCCCTGGCCGGACAGCGCCGGGCCGGTGACCAGGCCGGCGCGGCAATGGGAGACTTCAGTCATGGGGACAAGGCCGCTGCCGGTGAGCATCGACGACGTGGTCGAGGCCGCCGCCGTGCTCTCGGGCGCGATCCGCCAGACGCTGCTGGTGCAGTCGCGCGCGCTGTCGGAGCTGGTCGGCGGCCCGGTCTACCTCAAGTGCGAGAACCTGCAGCGCACCGGATCGTTCAAGGTCCGCGGCGCCTACGTGCGCATCGCGCGCCTCACCCCCGCCGAGCGCGCCCGCGGCGTGGTGGCGGCCAGCGCGGGCAATCACGCCCAGGGGGTGGCGCTCGCGGCCGCCGAGCTCGGCGCCCGGGCGACCGTGGTCATGCCGGCCGGCGCCCCGCTGCCCAAGATCGCCGCGACCCGTTCCTACGGGGCCCACGTCGTCCTGCACGGGGCGTCCGTCGAGGCCGCCCTGAGCCGGGCCCGCCAGCTCGCGCTGGAAGCCGGGTCGGTCTTCATCCATCCTTTCGAGCACCCCGACGTGATCGCCGGCCAGGGCACGGTGGGGCTGGAGATCGCCCAGCAGTGCCCGCAGGCGCGCACGATCGTGGTCCCCGTCGGGGGCGGCGGCCTGGCGGCCGGCATCGCCGTGGCGGCGGCCGACCGGCTGCCGGCGGCCCGGGTGATCGGCGTGCAGGCCGAGGCGGTGGCGCCGTTCCCCGGCTCTCTGTCCGCCGGGTACCCGGTCACCGTGACCGCCATGGCGACCATGGCCGACGGCATCGCGGTCGCCGAGCCGGGTGACCTGACCACGGCGATCCTGGGCGGCCTGGGAGCCAAGGTGGTCACCGTCTCGGAGGAGAACCTGTCCCGCGGGCTGCTGCTGTGCCTGGAGCGGGCCAAGCAGCTCGTGGAGCCCGCCGGCGCGGCCGGCGTCGCGGCGATCCTGGAGCACGTGGCCGTGTTCGAGCCGCCGGTCGTCGTGGTCCTGTCGGGCGGCAACATCGATCCGCTCCTGCTGGCCAAGGTGCTGCGGCACGGGCTGTCGGCCGCGGGCCGGTACCTCGCGTTCCGCTGCCGCCTGCCCGACCGCCCCGGTGCCCTGGCGAACCTGCTGTCCGAGCTCGCGGACCTGGGGGCGAACGTCATCGAGGTCCTGCACGAGCGGGTCACCGCCGACCTGAACGTCGACGAGGCCGAGGTCATGCTGCAGGTCGAGACCCGCGGCCCGGAGCACTGCGACATGGTCATCAGCCAGCTCCGCAAGACCGGCTACACGCTGATCTTCAGCTAGGCACGCCCGTCCGCCCGCCGCCGGGCGGCGGGCCGCTCAGAGGTTGCCCCGCCGGGCCTGCTCGCGCTCGATGGCCTCGAACAGCGCCTTGAAGTTGCCCTTGCCGAAGCCCTCGGATCCGTGCCGCTCGATCAGCTCGAAGAACACGGTGGGCCGGTCCTGGACCGGCTTGGTGAAGATCTGCAGCAGGTAGCCGTCCTCGTCGCGGTCCACGAGCAGCCCGAGCTCGCGCAGTTCCGCCAGCGGCACCCGGGTGTCGCCGGCCCACTCGCCCAGGGTGTCGTAGTAGCTGCCCGGGGTGTCCAGGAACTCCACCCCGGCGGCCCGCATGCCCCGGACCGCGCCGACGATGTCGTCGGTGGCCAGCGCGACGTGCTGGACGCCGGGACCGCCGTAGAACTCCAGGTACTCGTCGATCTGCGACTTGCGCTTGCCCGCGGCCGGCTCGTTGATCGGGAACTTGACCTTGCGACTGCCGTCGGCGACCACCTTGCTCATCAGCGCCGAGTACTCGGTGGCGATGTCGTCCCCGACGAACTCCTTCATGTTCGTGAAGCCCATGACGGTGCCGTAGAAGCTGACCCACTCATCCATCCGGCCCAGCTCGACGTTGCCGACGCAGTGATCGACCTGGGTGAAGAACGGGCCGGGACCGTGCGCGGTGAGCGGGCCGGCCGCGACGTAGCCCGGCAGGTACGGGCCCGCGTAGTTAGTCCGCTCGACCAGCGTGTGCCGCGTGTCGCCGTAGGCGGCGATGGAGGCCAGCACCACCTTGCCGAAGGCATCCTCGGCCACCCGCGGCTCGTCGATGCCGGTGGCGCCGCGGGCGATCGCGAGCTCGTAGGCCGCCTCGGCCGACGGGACGCCGATAGCCAGGTCGATGACGCCGTCCCCGTGCGCGGCGACGTGAGCGCTGAGGGCGTTCCCGGCCCGGACCGCGCCGGTCAGGACAAATCGCGCGCTCCCGGACTCCAGCACGTACCCCACCTCATCCCGGCAGCCGGTCTCCGGGCCCCGGTAGGCGACGCAGCGCATGCCGAAGGCGGTGCAGTAGTAGTGCGCGGCCTGGCGCGCGTTGCCGACGGCGAACACCACCGCGTCCATGCCGGTGACCGGGAACTCCTCGGCTGCCGACAGCCGTCTTGCCTGGCGTCCCTGGACGTCCGCCGTGTCGAGTCCCATGCCGTGCTCCTTGACTCTGCCCGGCTTGATCCTGCCGGTTCCGTGGCTGCGCTCGCAGTAGTAGCGCCAGCATGGCCATGAGTGACAAGATGCGCAATAGTTTCGATTTTGGATAGACATAATGCCTAGCTAGTTGGCGCTACTGCTGGGTAAGATGTACAGCCTGTAGCGCGTAAAGCGGCTGCCGACCAGCGGGATGCGAAGCGGCGGGAGGGTGGCGGGTGATCGACCAGCTGGACGCGAAGCTGATCGAGCTGCTGACCGGGGAGCCGAGGGTCGGGATGCTCGAGGCGTCGCGGCGGCTCGGGGTGGCCCGCGGGACCGTCCAGGCGCGCCTGGACCGGCTCCAGTCCCGGGGCGTGATCACCGGCTACGGTCCCGACGTCGATCCGGCGGCGGTGGGCTACGGGGTGACCGCGTTCGTGACGCTCGAGATCCGCCAGGCGGGCGGGCACGATCAGGTGGCCGGGCGGCTGTCGGGGATCCCCGAGGTGCTCGAGGCGCACACCATCACCGGGGCGGGCGACATGCTCTGCCGGGTCGTGGCACGCACCAACGCCGACCTGCAGCGGGTGGTGGACGCGATCGTCGACGTTCCGGGCGTGCTGCGCGCCTCGACGGTCATCGCGCTGGCCGCCCCTATCGGGTACCGGGTACTGCCGCTGGTCGGCGCGGCCGCTGGGGCCTCAGCGACAGCAGGGGCTTACATGCCGCCGTAGGGGACGGCCTCGAGGATCTCGACCGTGGTGGAACGGCCGTTGGGCAGGCTGTAGGTTGCGCTCTCGCCGACCTTCTTGCCGTTGATGGCCACGCCCAGCGGCGACCGGGGCGAGTAGACGTCGATGGGCGCGCCGCTCTCCTCCCGGGAGGCCAGCAGGAACGTCACCTCGTCATCGTCGCCCGCGAAGCGGATGGTCACGGTCATGCCGGGACCCACCACGCCGTCGGTGCGGGGGGCCGTGCCGACCCGCGAGTTGTCCAGGATGTTGGTGACCACGATGATCCGGGCCTCCATGATGCCTTGCTCATCCTTGGCGGCGTGGTAGCCGCCGTTCTCCTTCAGGTCGCCCTCGAGCCGGGCGGCCTCGATCTTCTTAGCGATCTCGATACGGCCCGTACCCGAAAGGTGATCGAGCTCGGCCTTCAGCCGGTCGTACGCCTCCTGAGTGAGCCAGGTGACGGTGTCATCGCGGGTTTCGGTCACGGGTACTCCTCGCGTGGGTGCGGAGCTTGTCTTCCGCGGGGTCCGGTGGGACCCGGTTGGGGGTAATCCTCCGAGGCTAACAAGGCTTCGCGAGTATGTCGCACCTTGTCAATGGTCTCGGGCGGCGCCACGGGACCATCCGGTCACAGCCAGATGGCGGGAATGCCGCCTGCAGACCGGCTTGTTGTCCTGCACAATAGCCTCCCGGCCTGCTCCGAAGAAGGCCAGGCCGGTTGCTCGCATACCGGTCTTTTCGCGATGTTCCCGCTGCACCATCCCGCTGACAGCCGCTGAAGGGGTACTCGTTGCCTGCCGTTAGTTCCGACCAGGGCGCCGCGCCCGCGCGCCGCCCTGCTCCCGCCCTGGCCGCCGCGTCGCCAATTGGCGCCGAACTGCGGCTGATGGCCGTGCACGCGCACCCGGACGACGAGTCGAGCAAGGGCGCGGCCACCATGGCCCGCTACGTCCGCGAGGGTGCCAGCGTGCTGGTCTGCACCATGACCGGCGGGGAGCGCGGAGACATCCTCAACAAGGCGATGGAGCGGCCGGAGATCCGGGCTGACCTGGCCGCCGTCCGGCGGGCGGAGATGGCCAGGGCGCGCGAGATCCTCGGGGTCCAGCAGCGGTTCATGGGGTTTACCGATTCCGGCCTGCCCGAAGGCGACCCGCTGCCGCCGCTGCCGGAGGGATGCTTCGCACTGGAGCCGCTGGCGGTCGCCGCGCAGCCCCTGGTGCAGGCCGTCCGGGAGTTCCGCCCGCACGCGCTGATCACCTACGACGAGAGCGGCGGTTACCCGCATCCCGATCACATCAAGACCCATCAGGTGGCGATCGAGGCCTTCGAGGCCGCCGGGGACCCGGACCGGTACCCCGGCTGCGGCGATCCCTGGCAGCCGCTCAAGCTGTACTACTTCGCCACCTTCCACCTGGCCAGGTTCCTCGCGCTGGACGAGGAGATGCGCCGGCGCGGACTGCCGTCCCCGTATGCCGAGCGGATCGCGGAGTGGAAGGAGCGGACGGACCGCCTCCCGCTGGAGATCACCACGCGAGTCCCCTGCGGCGATTACTTCGAGATTCGGGACCAGGCCCTGCTCGCGCACGCCACCCAGATCGACCCGGAGAGCTCCTGGTTCGCCTGCTCGGCCGATGTCCAGCGGGCGGCGTGGCCGACCGAGGATTATCACCTGGCCAGGTCAGTGGTAGATACTGAGATACCAGAGGATGACCTGTTCGCCGGGATCCGGGAGAGGGTGAGCCTGTGACGGTTCTGGCCGCGTCGTCGAGCGCGTTCGACCAGCCAGGCACGCTCGGCTTCCTGGTCGTCTTCGGGATGGGCGTCATTCTGTTCTTCGTCTTCCGGTCGATGGCCAAGCACCTGCGCAAGGTCAACGCCGCCCAGCAGGACTCGGCTGCCGAGGCAACGGACGCCGACCAGCTGGCCGCCAGTACCGGCCAGGACCCGACCAGCCCGCGGTAGCGCCCGGCAATCCGCCGGGCGAACCTCGCCGAATAGGTTAGGTGCCCTTTTACTGGGCACTGAGCCGCCAGACACCCACCTGGGGACGGTGAATGACAGATGACGCTGCCGCGTGGAAGCAATGGACCGGTCACTTCCGGTCAGCCCGATGCGGCCGTGCCGTCGGACCAGCTGCCAGTCCAGGCCGAGGAGCAGCCGCCAGCAGTGGCTGTGCCGGAAGGCCCCCCCGAGCCCACGCCGGCTGTCCCGGCCGCGCCGCCCCAGCATGTGGTCCGGCGCACCCGAGTCGGCGGCGTCTGGGTCGCATCGGGCCTGTTCGCCCTGGTCCTGCTGCTGTTGCTGATCTTCATCCTGCAGAACGGGACCAAGGTCGACATCAAGTTCTTCGGGGCCAGCGGTCACCTGCCGCTCGGTGTCGCGCTGCTCCTGGCGGCCGTGCTCGGCGTGCTCCTGGTCGTCCTCCCCGGCTCCGCGAGGATCATCCAGCTGCGCCGGACGGCGCGCCGGCACCGCAAGCTCGACGCCAAATCCAGCGCCGCCGCCGCCGCGGCCGCGGATCAGGGCTAGGGCTAGGGCTAGGGCTAGGGCGTGTCTCCCTAAATGATCGGACGGTGAGGCGGAGGCTGGGTGGGTGCCGCGTTCAGCTGAACTCGGTGCACAGGCGGGGGGTCGGATCGAGGGTTCCAGCGATGCGGTCACCCCGTGGACCCAAGGACCAGCACGACTCACACGGTGAGCTGACCGGCGATCAGGCGCAGTTCGTCCGCAGCGGTGCGGACACGCGCCGCGAACGATTGGCGCCCGCCCGCGACCCAGCTCTCGGAGGCCGTGCGCAGCACGAGTAGGCCCATGTCGAGGGCCAGCCGGGCGGCGCTCGACTACGCCGCGGCTCTCCAGCGCCGCCGGCGACCAGGTGCGCCTCGAGCTCGTCACCGCCGGCGAAACCTGTTATCAGCGCAAAGGAGTTCCTGTGCCCTCCACCGATCCGGCTTCCCGTCCCATGCGCACCGTGCGTTTCCACCGTTACGGCCCGCCCGAGGAGGTCCTCGTCCTGGAGACCGCCGGGGTACCCGAGCCGGAACCGGGTCAGGTCCGTGTTGCGGTCCATGCCTGCGGGCTCAATCCGGCTGACTGGGCGCTGTGCAACGGCCTGTTTGCGGGTGACCTGCCGCGCGGTATCGGGCTGGAGGTGTCCGGCATAGTCGACCGGATCGGTGACGGGGTCGCGGATGTCGCGGTCGGGGACCTCGTCGTGGGCCCGGCCCCGTACCTCGGGGCATCGGCCGGCGCGTCCGACCTGGCCGTGCTGGACCACTGGACCCGCGTGCCTGCGGGTCTCGACCCGGTCCGGGCGGCGGCCTTGCCGATGGCCGTCGAGACGGCGTACCGCGGCCTCGACGAACTCGGCGTGAGTGGCGGGCAGACCGTGCTGATCCACGGCGCTGGCTCCACCGTCGGGTTCGCGGCAGTCCAGTTCGCACTCCTGCGCGGGGCCCGGGTGATCGTGACGGCCGGCGCCACCCGGGCCGACGAGCTCCGGGCGCTCGGCGCCGAGGTGACGTCCTACGGCGACGGCATGGTCGACCGGGTGGCGTCCCTGGCCGGAGGATCCGTCGACTTCGTGCTCGACGCCGGACCGGTCAGTGGCGCGCTGCCCAACCTGGTCGAGATTGCCGGCGACGCGGACCACGTACTCACCCTCAGTGACTTCGAGGCCGCAGCGGAACTGGGCGTGCGGGTCAGCTACGGCAGCGACACGACGCTGCGCTACGACGTCCTACCAGAGGCGGCACAGCTGGCCGCCGAGGGCCGCTTCACGATCCCGATCGCCCGCACGTTCGCGCTGACGGACTGGCCGGAGGCCGTGTGCGTCAGCCAGTCCGGGCGCGCGGGGGGAAAGCTCGTGCTCCTGGTATCCGATCAGGCGCTCGCCACGCAGAACTGACAGGAGCCGCGGTCGCGGTCCCGGCCAGGTGCGGGCCTATCTCCTCATCGTCGTAGCCACATGAATGTGGCGGCCAGGATGATGCCCCCGCGATGGACTCGCGCGGGCCGGGAGAGGCACGTCACATTCGTTCCTGGCACATCGGGCCGAGCCGTTGCGTCATAGGTGTGTAGCCACACCGACACGCACACCAAGGACGCCGCCGCCGGTGAGTCGTCGGTGCGCCTCAACCTGGTCGCGGCGTGGCGGGAGGCCACGGTCTTCACCGAGGCCGAGCGCGCTGCGCTGGAGCTGACCGAGCAGGGCACCCGCATCGCGGATGCGGCCGGCGGGGTCACGGACCAGGCCTGGGCTCATGCCGCCAAGCACTACGACGACGAGCAGCTCACCGCACTGGTCTCCCTGATCGCGCTCATCAACGCCTTCAACCGGATGAACGTCATCGTCCAGCAGCCCGCCGGCGACTACCAGCCCGGCCAGTTCGGATAGCCGGAAGTGCCTGGCCCGGAGGGCTGGTGCTGTCGCCCACCAGCCGGGGCCAGCTTTCGGCCGGGGCTAGCTTTCGGCCGGGGCTAGCTTTCGGCCGGGGCTAGCTTTCGGCCGGGGCCCGCATCCAGCCGGAGGCCGTAGACCAGCAGCGTGGTCTCCGGGTCGGGTGACCAGTCCCGGTCCGGGAGCCGGGTGAACCCGGCTCGCTCGTAGATCCGGTGGGCGGCGCGCATCTCGGGCTGCGTGGACAGCACCACGCTCCGCGCTCCCTGGCTGGCGGCGCGGGCCACGGCCGCGTCCAGCAGCGCCCGGCCGATGCCCTGGCCCTGGGCGCCGGGCGCCACCGCCAGCGCCCGGATCTCAGCCTCATCCGGGCCGGTCACGACCTGCCCCGTGCGCGGCCAGATAGCCAGCATGATCGTCCCGGCAATCTGGTCGCCGCCGTCGGTGGCGATCAGCACGGTGCCATCATCGCTGGCCCCCAGGGCGCGCAGCCGCGGCGCGTAGCTGGAGTCCGGGGACAGGAAGCCGCCCGCCAGGTAGGCGCGGACACGCAGTTCGCCGACCGCGGGCAGCTCCTCCGGCCCGACCTCACGAATGACCATTTGGCCATCTAATCAAGGCCCCGGCGGGCGGCCGCGGTCAGTACTGGCGGACCGGAAGCTACCCGCCAGCCCGGGGGTGACGGTTCGTGTTTGCCCGTAAGGTATGCGGAACGAAGCCGCCAGGCGGGCTAGCGCCCGGCCGCCAGCCCGGACGGATGGCAGCCGCAGGCGGGCTATCCGGGTGAGAGCCCGAGGGAGCAGGTGAAAGACAGTGGCGGAGCCATCTGCCGAGATCCCGGCCGTGAGCGTTCCGGACGATGCGTGGTTGCTTGATGTGCGTGAGGACGACGAATGGGCGGCCGGGCACGCGCCTGGCGCCACGCACATTCCGCTTGGCCAGCTCAGCGGGCGCGCGACCGAGGTCCCGCGGGACACGACCGTCTACGTGATCTGCCGGTCCGGCGCGCGATCGGCGCGGGCCGCATTCGCGCTGGCCGGGGCGGGCTGGGAAGCGGTCAACGTGGCTGGCGGCATGCAGGACTGGGCGGCTGCGGGGCGGCCGATGACCACGGAGTCCGGCGTCGAGCCGTTCGTAGCCTAGGGCGAGGCGTCTGCACTGCTGGCTACCGGTCGGCGAGGTGGATGAAGTGAGTGGGCCAATCGCCCGCGGTCTTGGTGATGGTGTGCACCCAGAATCCGTTATTACCGTCGTAGTTCATTTCCGAGATGACGATCGACGTCGGTGAGCTGACCTTCTCCACATAGGCCGCGTGGCCGTCGGGCGCCCCCCTGGTGGACGCGTACCACGCCACGGCGCCCACCTCGGGGGTCGAGTTCACCGAGATCTTGAGTGTCCGCGCCTGCGCCTCCCAGTTCACCGCGTTGCCCCAGCGGCCCTTGCCGCCATAGGAGTTGGTGAAGTCGATCGCGTTGAGCTGGTTCAGCCGGTAGGCCACCCAGGAGGTGCACTGCCCCTGGTAGAACGACCACCGGTCGACGGTGCAGGCGCCCCCGTGGGTGCACGCGGGCGGATGCGGGTAGGGGTAGCCGTAGTCGGTTTCGGCCGCGCCAGGCCCGGCCTTGCCCGCCCACTGGCCCAGGGTCAGCGGCGGGTTGGTCGGCGGCGAGCCCTTCTTGCTGGCCCAGAGCGTGCGGCCCTGGTACCGGACAGCCAGGATCCCGCTGCGCCGGTCGACCAGCTTCGCGCCCGGATGGGCCGCCGTCTTGCTGGCCCAGAGCGTGGTGCCGTGACGGATCACCAGGTTGCCGTCGGCTCGCATGACGAGCGTGGCGCCAGCGTGGCCCGCCGTGTTGCTCGACCACATGGTGCCGGGGGCCCCCACCTCGACGAGGTTGCCGTTCTTCTGCATGGTCAGCTTGTAGCCGTTCCCGGAACTCAGGAACCAGCCGGGCCGCAGCCGCTCACCGGGCTCCAGCCGGGAGTCGTAGCTCCCGGCGGCCCAGGCGGGCGTCGACCCCTGGTACACGACCAGGTCGCCGTTGGCCTGCGCCTCCAGCCTGGCCGGTCCATGGCCGGAGGTCTTGCTCGACCACAGGGTCTTGTCCCCGCTGACCGAGTACATGACCAGGTTGCCGTTGCCGAGCATGGTCAGGTAAGCGCCGGGATGACCCGTCGTGCCGCTGGCCCACAGCGCATGCGCGGTGCCGGTGACGTAGTAGACCAGGTTGCCGTTGCCCTGCATGTCCAGCGTGTAGTGGCCGTCCTTCGACGTCAGCGCGTCGGTCGACGGCAGCGCCTCACCCGGCTCCAGCGTCTGCTGCGGGGTGACCGTGAAGGTGGCGCTGCGCCCGGTCCCGGCCTTGGTCGTCACGATGATCCGGCCGGTGCTGGCGGCGCCGGGGACCGTCGCGGTGATGTGGCTGCTGCTGGTCACCGTGAACGACGCTCCGACTCCGTTGAAGGCGACGGAGGTGACGTGCCGGAAGCCGCTGCCCGTCAGGGTCACCGGCCAGCCTGGCGCGCCCTCGGCCGGGAGAACGGAGGAGACCCTGGGCAGCCTGGTGGTTGGGTGCCTGGTGGTTGGGTGCCTGGTGGTCGGGTGCCCGGTGGTCGGGGCGCTCGGCCGGAGGGCGGCCAGGTGCCGGCCGTAGGCTGCCGCCGGGTGCTGGCGGCTCGGGCTAGCTGGCCGCTGGTGTCGCACCGTCGCCTGAGCCGAGCCGGTCAATCCGGCCGTGGCCAGGAAGGCCACGGCGAGGGCGCTGGTGCCGATTGTCATCCGACCTGACAGTGAAGCCGAAGGCATGCCGCTCTCCAGGGTGCAATCGTGGCGCTGGCGGAACGCCGCCCTGATCCGGTAATCACGTTCAGTAATGCCTGATAGCAGAAAGTAGCAGCCGTTCCAGCGTTAGCCCAAGGGCGGCAGATGGCGGTGTTTCCCGCGCAGATACGGTCAATCTGACGGGTAAGCCGAACCCCCGCGCGTGGAGGAGATGCCGACGTGGAATACGTCAACCTCGGTATGACCGGCCTGCGAGTCTCCCGGATCTGCCTCGGGATGATGAGCTACGGCAACGACAGCGAGCGTCCCTGGGTCCTGGATGAGGACGCCGCGGAGCCCATCGTCAAGGCGGCCGTGGACGACGGGGTCACCTTCTTTGACACCGCCGACGTGTACTCGGGCGGGGCCAGCGAGGTCGCCACCGGGCGGCTGCTGGCCAAGTTCTTCAGCCGCGACGAGGTCGTCGTGGCGACCAAGGTGTTCAGCCCGGTGGGTCCGGGCCAGAACGACCGCGGCCTGTCCCGCAAGCACATCCTGTCGGGCATCGATGCCTCCCTGCGACGGCTCAGCATGGACTACGTCGATCTTTACCAGATTCACCGCTGGGACTACACGACGCCAATCGAGGAGATCATGAGGCTTATTCAGCTGGCCGCGTAGAAATGCAAGGCTATTACGGTTGAGATGGTTGCGGCGAACGTTGCGAGCGGACGGCGGTAATCGGTGTGCATGA
>Ga0208589_1000013_pt1 | contig 89786 bp, 98 predicted proteins | sample NGESurshal092012_2_FD_184486 | JGI IMG/M metagenome (GOLD analysis project Ga0208589, IMG submission 184486) | Arctic peat soil microbial communities from Barrow, Alaska - NGEE Surface sample F53-2 shallow-092012 (SPAdes) | ecosystem: Environmental > Terrestrial > Soil > Wetlands > Peat ...
CCTCAGCCTCGGCCGCATCGTCTGAGTCGGCACTGGCCTCCCCAGCACTGGCCTCGTCGGCCCTGGCTTCCTCGGCACTGGCTTCCTCGGCACTGGCCTCGTCAGCACTGGCCTCGTCGGCACTGGCCTCGTCAGCACTGGCCTCGTCGGCACTGGCCTCGTCGGCACTGGGCTGGTCAGTAACGTCGGCAGCGAAGCCGTTCGCCGCAGCATTGTCCGCGGCGGCACCGCTGTCGTCGGTGGATGGCTCGGCCGACAGTTCACCGACCTGCAGTTCGGACTCGGACACGGTTACTCTTCTCTCCAGCTCTTCTTGCTCAATCGTCCCGGGCGCCAGCGGACGCGAACGCGCCCCATAGCGGCAGGCTCCCCCGTCCCGGGCTTCGCGGTGCGCGTGCCCGTGGCCCAGGGCCCGTGGGCACGACACACCGCGATCATGGTGCCACGCGCAGCGCGCAGCACGCGAGTCCGCCAGCCGCGACCTCAGCCGAAAACGGCCAGCACCAGCTTCGTGAACCCGTAATCCAGGCCCGTGACGATCGCCACCATGATGAGGATGAAGACCAGCGAAACCGTGGTGTACGTCACCAGTTCCTTGCGAGTCGGCCAGACGACCTTCCGCAGTTCCTGGATTACCTCCCGCACGAACCGGGCCGGGGTAACCCGGTCCTGCTTCGCCGGACGGCCGGGCTTGGCCGACTTCTCGGCGGCCGAGCCACGTGTCTGAGTCGCCATGTCCTCACCTGAGCAACGATAAAAATTGTCGGCTGGCGCCGCCATCTCCCGTGAGGTTCACGGGCCGCACTCGCAGGGCAGGAGGGACTCGAACCCCCAACCGCCGGTTTTGGAGACCGGGACTCTAGCCAATTGAGCTACTGCCCTGTGTCGGCCTGTGCCAGGCGCGCACGGGCCACCTGGTGGGTTAGCACCAGGAGCAGAAGTCTACGTTGCCAGGCGTCTGCCGTCGAACCAATCGGCAGACGGGCCGACGGCGAGCGCGGATGGCGAGGTCTCGCGGCGGCGGCCGGCCCGCAGGTGCAACGATGGTGCCATGGCTTCAGCTCGCAGCAGGATATCGGCCAGGATATCGGCGATCACCGAATCGGCCACGCTGGCGGTCGACACCAAGGCCAAGGCGCTCAAGGCCGCCGGGCGGCCGGTCATTGGCTTCGGCGCCGGTGAGCCGGACTTCCCCACGCCCGATTACATCGTCGAGGCGGCGGCCCGAGCCTGCGCCGTGCCCAGGTTCCACAAGTACACGCCCGCCGCCGGCCTGCCCGAGCTGCGCGACGCGGTAGCGGCCAAGACCGTCCGTGATGGCGGCCTCGAGGTTCCGGCCAGCCAGGTGCTCATCACCAACGGCGGCAAGCAGGCCGTCTACCAGACCTTCGCCACACTGCTGGATCCCGGCGACGAGGTGCTGATGCCGACGCCCTACTGGACCACCTACCCGGAATCCATCGCGCTGGCGGGCGGCGTCCCGGTCCCGGTACTGACCGATGAGAGCACCGGTTACCTGGTCTCGGTCGAGCAACTCGAGGCCCACCGCACCGAGCGGACCAAGATCCTGCTGTTCGTCTCGCCCTCCAACCCCACCGGAGCCGTGTACCCGCCTGAGCTGGTGGCCGAGATCGGCCGCTGGGCCGCTGACAGCGGGATCTGGGTCGTCACGGACGAGATCTACCAGCACCTCGTCTACGGTGATGCCCAGTTCGTCTCCATGCCCGCGGTGGTTCCGGAGCTCGCCGATCGCTGCGTCGTGCTCAACGGCGTCGCGAAGACCTACGCGATGACCGGCTGGCGGGTCGGCTGGATGCTGGGCCCGGCCGACGTGATCAGGGCGGCGACCAACCTGCAGTCCCACGCCACGTCCAACGTCTGCAACGTCGCCCAGGCCGCGGCCCTGGCCGCCGTCTCGGGCGACCTGTCCGCCGTGGCTCGGATGCGGGCCGCGTTCGACCGTCGCCGGCAGCTCATGACCGCGCTGCTCAACGACATCCCCGGCGTGGTCTGCCCGCTGCCGGAGGGGGCGTTCTACTGCTACCCGTCGGTGAAGGGCGTCCTGGGCAAGGAAATCGGTGGCCGGCGCCCCGGCACCAGCGCCGAGCTGGCCGAGGTGCTGCTGGAGGAGGCCGACGTGGCGGTGGTGCCGGGCGAGGCGTTCGGGACCGACGGCTACTTCCGGCTGTCCTGCGCGCTGGGCGACGCCGACCTCGAGGAAGGCATCGGCCGGCTGGCCAAGCTGTTCGGCGCGGCGCGGTAGGTCATGCTGACCTGGCTGACGGCTCTGCCAGACTGAGCTGATGGCCAGATCGCTCGCCACGCTGCCCAAGGCGCACCTGCACCTGCACTTCACCGGCTCGATGCGGCACACCACGCTGGCTGACCTGGCCCAGCTGCACGGGATCCACCTGCCGGAGGCCCTGGTCGCCGACTGGCCGCCCCGGCTCAGCGCGGCCGACGAGCGCGGCTGGTTCCGTTTCCAGCGGCTCTACGACATCGCGCGGTCGGTGGTCCGGACCGAGGCGGACGTCCGCCGCCTGCTGGTGGAGGCCGCCCAGGATGAGCGCGCGGAGGGCTCGCAGTGGCTGGAGATCCAGGTGGATCCGTCCGGTTACGCGAGCCGGTTCGGCGGCCTGATCCCGGTGCTGGAGCTGGTGCTCGCCACCGCGGCGGAGGCCGCGGCCCTGACCGGCGTCGGCATCGGCATCATCGTGGCGGCCAATCGCACCAAGCACCCGCTGGAGGCCCGCACCCTGGCCCGGCTCGCGGCTGCCTATGCCGTCCGGGGAGGCGCGGCAGGCGGCGGGGTGACCGGCTTCGGGCTCAGCAACGACGAGCGCCGTGGCGCGACCGCCGACTTCGTGCCCGCCTTCCGGATCGCGCGCCGCGCTGGGCTGCTCTCGGTCCCGCACGGCGGCGAGCTCTGCGGCCCGGCGAGCGTCCGGGCCTGCCTGGAGGAACTGCACGCCGACCGGATCGGGCACGGGGTGGCCGCGGCGCAGGACACCGCCCTCATGGCGCAGCTGGCCGCGCGCGGGACGACCCTGGAGATCTGCCCGTCCTCGAACGTGGCGCTGGGCGTGGCCGCCGCTGCGGCCGACGTGCCGCTCCTACGGCTTTATAACGCCGGCCTCCCGATAGCGCTCGGCGCCGACGATCCGCTGCTTTTCGGTCCTCGCCTGACGGCCCAGTACGAGATCGCGCGCCAGGTGCACGGGATGAGTGATCCGCAGCTAGCCGAGCTGGCGCGGATGTCGGTCCGGGCGTCCGCGGCGCCCGAGGGGCTCCGCTCCCACATGCTGGCCGGGATCGACGCCTGGCTGGCCTCCGATGAGCAGGACGCGGCCACCCAGCCCACCGCCGTCAGGGCCTGAGGCCAGGCGGCACCGTCACAGCGTGACGCCGACCAGCACTGGCTCATTGGCCAGTTCCACGCCGAACGTGGTGCGCACACTCTCCGTTATTTCCCTGGCCAGAGCGACCAGGTCGGCGGTGCTGCCACCACCAGGGCTGGTCAGCGCCAGCGTGTGCTTGGACGAGATGCGGGCGGCCCCGCCGGCCGGGTAGCCCTTGCCGAAGCCCGCCCGGTCGATCAGCCACGCCGCCGGAACCTTCACCGTCCCGCCGCCGCCGTCGAAGTGCGGGACCGCGGTGCCGGGGCCGCACCGGGCCGCGGCCCGCCGCTGCAGCTCGTCGAACTGCGCGGCGGTCAGGACCGGGTTGGTGAAGAACGAGCCCGCGCTGCGGGTATCCGGGTCGGCCGGGTCGAGCACCATCCCCTTGCCGCGGCGCAGCGCCAGCACCGCGGCCCGGGCCTGCGCCAGCGGTACCCGCTCCCCCAGTGCCACCCCCAGGCGGGCAGCCAGCTCCGGATACTGAATCGGCGCGGACAGCGCGGGCTGAGCCGCCGACTCTGGCCCCGACTCTGCTGACCCCAGCCCTGCTGACCCCAGCCGTGCGGACCCCGGCTGACGGTGCAGCCGGAAGCTGACCCGGAGGACGACGAACCGCCCGGTGGCCAGGCCCGCCGCCGCGCGCTTCAGCATGCTGGTCCGGTAACCGAACTCGCACTCGGCGCCGGTCAGCACCCTGACCTGGCCGCGCTGCCGGTCATAGACGTGGACCGCGTCGATCGCCTGCGACACATCCTGCCCGTAGGCACCGACATTCTGGATCGGCGTGGCACCGGCCAGCCCGGGGATCCCGGACAGGCACTCCAGCCCGGCCAGCCGCTCGTGCACGCTCCACTCGACCAGACGGTCCCACGGCTCGCCGGCTGCCGCGGTGACCGTGACCGCCGAGCCGTCGCCGGGCACGGCCGTCGTGACGACGCCCTGGCTGACGATCCGGACCACAGTGCCGGGAAAGCCCTCATCGGCGACCACCAGGTTGCTGCCGCCGCCCAGGACCAGGACGGGCTCCCCGGCCTGGTCGGCCTCGCGGACCACCGAGACGATCTGCTCGTCAGAGCCGGCCTCGATCAGCTGGCCGGCCGGCCCGCCGAGACCCAGGGTGGTGTACGCGCTGAGCGCGGCCTGCGCACGGACTATGGACAACGCTGCTCCGCTTTCCTGAGTGGCCTGCGTTCCCGGCGGCCCGTACCTTCCGGTGGGACCCGTGCTGCTCGCGGGGCTCCTGCTCCCGTGCCACTCCTGCTCCCGTGCCGCCGGTGCTGGCCCGACGATAGCTGACCGGCGGGCGGCCAGGCCGCCTACCAGCCCGGGAACCGCCTGCGGGGTCGTCGCTCCATTTCCCGCGCAGGCCCGCATACTGGACACTCATGGACACGCTGGCCTGGGCAACGACTGCCATCGCGGCGGTGGCCGGGCTATTAATCGGCGGCTACGTCAGCGTGCTGATCACCTGGCTGCCGGGTGGTGCTCCCGGCCTGCGGCGGCCGGCGGCGCGCTGCCCGCACGCCGCGGCGCCGCTGGGCCGCTCCGACCTGGTCCCCCCGGCCGGCTGGCTCCGCCTGCGGCGGCGGTGCCCGGAATGCGCCAGTTCGCTGCGCGGCAGCTGGCTGGCAGCCGAGCTGCTCACGGCAGCGGTGTTCGCGGGCCTGGCGGTTCGCTTCGGGCCGAGCCCGGTGCTGCCCGCGTTCTGCTACCTGGGCGCCGTCGGGGTCGCGCTGGCCTTCATCGACGCGCGGTACCAGCGGCTGCCCGATGCCGCGACCCTGCCGTCCTATCCGGTGGCCCTGCTCTTGCTGGGGGTGGCCGCGCTGACCACCGCCGGGGGCGCCCGGCACTTCATCGTCGCGGTGATCGGCCTGGCCGGGACCTGGCTGCTGTTCGTGCTCCAGGCGCTGATCTATCCGGCAGGCATCGGCTGGGGAGACGTGAAGCTGTCCGGGATCGTGGGCCTGTACCTGGGCTGGCTGGGCATCGGCGCCCTGGTCGCCGGCCTGTTCCTGAGCTATCTGCTGGCCGCTATCGCCGGACTGGCGCTGCTGGTCACGCGGCGCGCGTCCCGGAAGTCACAGCTCGCGTTCGGGCCGTTCCTGCTGGCGGGGACGCTGATCGTCGTCCTGGTCAGCGGGCTCGTCGTCCATAACTAGACGTCAGGGCAGCCTGACCACGGCGCGAGCCCGGGCCAGTACCTTGGTGCCGGCCGACCGGGCCGTCAGGGCCAGCGCGACGCGGTTATCGCCGAGTTTCTCCTCGACCTTGCCGGTGACCTCGATCGCCGCGCCCTCATCGTCGTCGGGCACCATGACCGGGGCGGAGAAGCGCACGCCGAACTCCGTCACGGTCGCGCCGGGACCGGCCCAGTCGGTGACGAAGCGGCCCGCCTCGGCCATGGTGAACATGCCGTGGGCGATGACATTGGGCAGGCCCACGGAGCGGGCGATCCGCTCGTTCCAGTGGATGACGTTGAAGTCGCCAGAGGCGCCGCAGTACTTGACCAGGCTGAGCCGGGTGACCGGGTAGCTGACGGCCGGTATCTCGGCGCCGGCCTCGACGTCCTCGTAACTGAGCTGATCGCTCACCGCGGCATCCTCTCTAGGCCCAGTTCTGTGACCAGCCGGCCGGTCGATGACCCGGCCGCTAGGCCGCGTCGCCGCGCTCCACCAGGGTGGACAGGGCCGTGCACACGTGCTCGCCGCCGACCGTCTTGATCTCGGTCCGCGTGGTCAGCATAGACAAGCTGCCGACGGCCCGGATGTCGCTGATCGTCACCTGCGCGGTGACCACGTCCCCGGCCCTCAGCGGCCGCGCGTACTCGAACCGCTGCTCGCCGTGCACCACCATGGCGTAGTTGAGGCCCAGGCCCGGATCGGCGATGGCCCCGCCACTGCTGGCCATGCTGATCACGATGGCGAACGTCGGCGGCGCAATAACGTCGGCATGCCCGGCCGCCCGCGCCGCCTCAGCATCCCGGTACACCGGACTCGGATCCCCGATCGCATCGGCAAACTCAGCGATCTTGACCCGGCTGACCTCATAAGGCGCAGTAGCCGGGTAGACCCGTCCCACATACTCACGGTTGATAGCCACGCAATCCCTGCCCAAGGATTATAAGCAACATTTCGGATAGATCAGCCGACAGGCGGGGGTACCCGACAATCCAGGCTCGCCCTAGCCCGGCCGACGCTGGGACACCTAGTGCCGCGCCCACGCCAACCCCAGCCCACCCCGGATGCGATGCCTGCAAGGCGAGCCTTCAGGTCGATGCCTGCAAGGCGAGCCACCCGGTCGATGCCTGCAAGGCGAGCCATCAGATATGTCGTCCGCGACGGCCGGCAACGCCGGTCCGAGCGGACGACAAGGGGGCTCCGGGGGGCAAAGCCCCCCGGTCTGGGGGTCCGGGGGTTACCCCCCGGGCTAGCTCAGCGCGTCTCGCGGTGCGGCTGGTGCTTGCGGCAGTTGGGGCAGTACTTGCTCAGGTCAAGCCGATCCGGGTCGTTACGCCGGTTCTTCCGCGTGATGTAGTTGCGGTGCTTGCACTCCTGGCAGGCCAGCGTGATCTTCGGTCTGACGTCTGTGGCAGCCACGAGGGAGTGCCTTTCTTTCGAGGGACAGGTCTGTCGCAGGGACAGGTTTCGGCCAGTGGAGCGCGCCGACGGGCCGAGCTTATTCCCCGGAGTGAACCGGCGAGCCGGCTCAGCGATCTGCGGGCCCTGCCGCCGCCCGAGGACTCCCGGTTAGCGACAGGTTCGTAGCGGAGGCCGGACTTGAACCGGCGACACAGCGATTATGAGCCGCTTGCTCTGCCTGACTGAGCTACTCCGCCACGCTGACCCGCCACTGGTAACCGGGTTCTGGCGCAGGCGGGTGGCCAGAACCCCTGTCCCAGCGCCGGGGGCTGACTCAGCTTACCGGGATTTCGGCGCGCCCGCGCGACGGGGTCCGTCCCCCGATCTCGGGCGGCGGCCGCGCCGCAGACTGGGCGGCCCCGGACCGGCGCGTCCCGGCCCGGAAGCTGGCTCCTGCAAGTCGAGCTACTGCCAGCCGAGCTACTGCCAGTCGAACCGGGAGACCTTGCCGCCGGGGATCATGACCGTGCCCGCCGCGGTAGCCCGGTCACGCCAGATGGTGTAGCGGCCGGCGGGCAGGCTGGCGTAGATCGCGGCGTACCCGGTGCCGCTGTCCACCGGCCGCTCGCGGACCTGGGCGTGGGTGCGCCGGGCGCCCTGGGCACCGGCCGGGCTGATCTCGATCTCGTGCCCGGCTAGTTCCCGCGGGGTGTGCAGGATCAGCGCCCCGACGCCAGGCCCGATGTCGAGTACCACGGTGCCGGGCCCGGTCGGTCCGTGCAGCACTTCGGTCATGGGTCACTATCTCCCGTCTGGTGCCGCGACCACGCCGGGGCCGGGCATGACTCGATGCGGTGGGTTATCAGACAACAAGGCGAAAACCCCAGTCGCCAGGCTCAAGCGATTGGCGCGAGCACGTTGTGACGACGTCCCGATGGTAACGACCTTGTCGCCCGCCCGTGGACCATTTGCAAAGGCGGCCGGAAATCCCGTTTTCGACATCGTCGGCCGAGCCCGGCTAGCTAGGATTGTTCCCCCGATCAGGGCGGCGGATGCCGACGGCCACGGCGACAGCGAACTCATGACCAATTCTTGGCCGCCGCTATGCCGCGCGGCCGGCGGGCCCCGCGCGGCCAGCGGCCTACCCGATCTCGCGATCCGCCGCCCCGCCGCCCACGCCCTCCGCCCCCGGCACGCCGGCGGCGCTGCCCGCCACTCCCTCCCCCACGCCGCCGGCGCTGCCCGCTGCTCCCTCCCCCGCGCCATCCGGCACGACGTGATCCGCGACGGCCACCGCCACCACGACCACCGCCGCGCAGCCGGCCAGGACCAGCACCGACACGTGCGGCGCGACCAGACCGAGCAGCGCCAGCAGCACCACCGCCGCGATCCTGGGCCAGGAGATCCGCCGCCACACCACGGCCTTGAAGGCGGCGTGGCCCGCGATATACAGGGCCGTGCCGCCCAGGATCAGCCAGGAGGTCGCCGCCCTCGCCGCCGCCGCCGGGCGCGACACCACGATCTCGTCGGCCGCGGCCACGGCGATGATCCCGGCCACCATGACGGGATGGATCAGGTGATATGCGGACCGGCCGAGGCGGCCGGGATCGGCGGACTGGGCAATGGCCTGCGCCCCCGCCTCAGCGCTGCGGTCGAAGTACAGCCACCACAGCCCGACGCTGCCGATAAACGCGATCAGGAAAGCGACAACGGTCGGCGCCACGCTAGCGTGCGGGCCGGCCAGCGGGCCGCGCAAGAGCCCCGCCAGGGTGGCGCCGATGACCACGATCGACTCGCCCAGGGCGATCAGGATGAACGCCTGGCATCGCTCGGCGAAATGGCCGCCCTCGATATCCCATTCCTGCGTGCTGGACCGGCCCAGGCCGGGAACGCCGAAGCCGAGCGAGCCACCCAGCAGGTCGGTGCCCACGGCCGCGAGCCAGAGCGCCTCGCGGGCCGCCCCGCTGGCCAGGCCGCCGGCCACCGCCAGCGCTCCGCTGACGCAGCACCAGCACAGGATGCGCTGGAAGTTGCGGCGCTGCGGGGCACCCTGCAGCGCCCAGACCGCGAACAGGCTGCGGCCGACCTACATGATGGCATAGGCGCTGCCGATCAGCAGGCCGCCGTCGCCGAAGGCCTGCGGCAGCCCGGCCGACATGATCAGGCTGATCAGCATGAGGCCCAGCAGGAGCAGCCGGACCGGGATCCGCTCGGGATCCAGCCAGTTCGTCACCCAGGTGGTGTAGACCCACAGCAGCCACACCATCGCCAGCAGCAGCCCAGCCCGCAGGGCGCCCCCGACGGTCAGGTTGCTCAGCAGGTAGTGCGAGAGCTGGGTGACGGCGAAGACGTAGACGAGGTCGAAGAACAGCTCCACGTTGGAGACCCGCTCGTGCCCGCCGGCCCGCTGCCGCACCAGCCCGCGCCCGGTCCCCGTCCCGCCCGCGCCTTCGCCCTCGACCACTCGCCCCCTCTCAGCCCCTCCTGCATGATCACCACCGTTTTTGAACATATAGCGCCGCAAAACGGTGATGATCATGAGGCCCTGGCGGCGCCCGGCGGCGCCAGGTCCTGGCGGCGCCACGCCGACGCCGCGCCGGCCCCGGCAACACCGGGTGCCGGCGCCCGGCGGGGGCTCAGCACTCGACGACGTTGAGGGCCAGACCGCCGCGAGCCGTCTCCTTGTACTTATCCTTCATGTCGGCACCGGTCTCGCGCATGGTCTTGATCGCCTTGTCCAGCGACACCTTGTGCTCGCCGTCACCGCGCACGGCCATCCGCGCGGCGGTGATCGCCTTGACCGACGCGATGGCGTTGCGCTCGATGCACGGGATCTGCACCAGCCCGCCGACCGGATCACAGGTCAGGCCGAGATTGTGCTCGATGCCGATCTCCGCCGCGTTCTCCACCTGCTCGGGCGTCCCGCCGATGACCTCGGCCAGCGCGCCGGACGCCATCGAGCAGGCCGACCCGACCTCGCCCTGGCAGCCGACCTCGGCCCCGGAGATGGAGGCGTTCTCCTTGAACAGCACCCCGATGGCTCCCGCCGTCAGCAGGAAGCGGACCACGCCGTCGTCGTCGGCGCCGGGCACGAACCGGGTGTAGTAGTGCAGGACCGCCGGGATGATCCCCGCGGCGCCGTTGGTCGGCGCGGTGACCACCCGGCCGCCGGCCGCGTTCTCCTCGTTGACGGCCAGCGCGTAGACGGTGATCCACTCCATCGCGTGCAGCGGGTCGCCGGTGTTGCCGGCCCGCTCCAGGGTCTCGCGCAGATCGCGGGCCCGGCGCCGGACCTTCATGCCGCCCGGCAGCACACCCTCGGCCGCGCAGCCGCGCGCGACGCACTCCTGCATCACCGCCCAGATATGCAGCAGGCCCTCCCGCACCTGCGCCTTGTCCCGCCGGACCAGCTCGTTGGCCAGCATGATCTCGCTGACCGGCAGCCCGGTCGCCGTGGTGTGGGCCAGCAGCTGCGCCCCGGTGCTGAACGGGTACGGCACCGGCGTGGTATCGGGGACGATCTTCGGCTGGCCCGCCGCATCCTCGCCCAGCACGAACCCGCCGCCGACCGAGTAGTAGGTCCGGGCGCTCAGCTCCGCGCCCTCCCCGTCCAGCGCGGCGAAGCGCATCGCGTTGGAGTGGAACGGCAGCCGCTTGCGCCGGTGCAGGATCACGTCCTCGTCGATATCGAAGGCGATCCCGGCGCTCCCGGGCAGCGGCAGGACGCCGCTGGCGCGCACCGCGTCGACCAGCGGCTGGGCGGCGGCCGGATCGACCAGCTCGGGCTGCTCGCCGGACAAGCCGAGCACGACGGCCTTGACGCTGCCGTGGCCGTGCCCGGTCGCGCCGAGCGAGCCGAACAGCTGCACGCGCACCCGGGCCACGGACCCGAGCAGCCCGTCATCGGCCACGGACCGGGCGAACAGGGCAGCGGCCCGCATCGGGCCGACGGTGTGCGAGCTGGACGGCCCGATACCGATCTTGAACAGATCGAAGACGCTGATCGTCATTGATGCGCTCCTTCGGACATCCCCTGGCCTACCCGGTCCTGACCCGGGTACCGGCCGGGTCGTACGGCGGCCGCAGTCCGGCGGTGGCCGGCACGAGCTGACCGCCGACGTTGACCTCATAGGTCCCGGCGGCCAGGAAGGCGGCCGTGACCCGCTCGCCCGCCGGGTCGCGGATGTAGCCCAGCCCGACCGCCGCGCCGAGCGTCTCGCCCCACGCCGCCGAGGTCACCTGGCCGACGGGCATTCCGTCGCGCACGATCAGCTCACCGCCCCACATCATCACGTCGGGGTCGCGCAGGACCAGTGAGGCCAGCCGGCGGCGCGGCCCGGCCGCCCGCGCCTTCTCGACGGCCTCCCGGCCGAGGAAGCTGACGTCGCTGCCCAGCTTGCAGGCGAACTGCAGCCCCGCCTCCACCGGGTTGTAGTCCGGGGTGAGCTCGCGGCCGAACGCGCGGTAACCCTTCTCGAGCCGCAGCGACTCGATCGCGTAGTAGCCCGCGTTCACCACCCCGAGGTCGGCGCCGGCGGACATGAGGTCCTCATACACGCCCACAGCAAATTCGGTAGTAACGCACAGTTCCCAGCCCAGCTCGCCCACATAGGTAATCCTGGTCGCCCGGACGGTGGCGTAGCCCAGGTCGATCATCGCGCTGCTGCCGAAGCCGAACGCGGCGTCGCTCAGGTCGCGCCGGGTCAGCCGGGCCAGCAGGTCCCGCGACCGCGGCCCCATGACCCCGTAGACGGCATAGGCGGATGTCACGTCGACCAGCGTGGCCCGGCTGCCTGCGGGCATCCGGCGCCGGATGTGGTCGCCGTCCCGCTCGCTCGTGGCGGCGCTGGCGACCAGCAGGAATTCGTCGGCTGACAGCCGGGTGACGGTCAGGTCTGACTCGTAGGTCCCGCGGTCGTTCAGCATGCCCGTGTAGACGGTCCGGCCCGGCGCGACGGCCACGTCGTTGGTGCACAGCCACTGCAGGGCGGCCTCCGCGTCCGGCCCGGTGACCAGGTACTTGGAGAAGGAGGTCTGGTCGAAGACCGCCACCGCGCGCCGGGTGGCGAGCTGCTCGGCCGATGACCACGGCTGCCAGTTCTGCTTGCCCCAGGAGTACTCGATCCGCGGCTGCTCCCCCGGCGGGGCGAAGAAGTTGGCCCGCTCCCAGCCCATCCTGGAGCCGAAGCAGGAGTTGGCCGCGCGCAGCAGGTGGTAAGCGGGCGAGCGGCGGAACGGCCGGGCCGTCTCCAGCTCCCGGTTCGGCCAGGGCACGGCGTAGTGCAGGCCGAGGACCTCGGCGACCCGGTCCCGCAGCCACTGGTTGTTGCCGTTGAAGGCCGCGAACCGCCGGATGTCGACGGCCGTCAGGTCGCCCGCGGGCTGGCCCTCGGTGATCCACTGCGCCAGCGCCAGGCCCGCCCCGCCGGCCGAGGCGATCCCGACGGAGTTGAAGCCGGCCGCGACGAAGAAATTGGCCAGGTCCGGCGCCTCACCGAGGATGAACTGGTTGTCGGGGGTGAAGCTCTCGGGTCCGTTATAAAACTTCTTGACTCCGGTCTGACGCAGCGCGGGGATGCGAGTCAGGGCGCTTTCCAGGAGCACGCCGAAGTGCTCCCAGTCCTCGGGCAGCAGCTGGAACTCGAAGGGCACCGGGATGGCGTCCGGGGCCACCCACGGCTTGGCCTCAGGCTCGAAGCCGCCCACGACCAGGCCGCCGACCTCCTCCTTGAAGTAGGTGTAGCCGTCGGGGTCGCGCAGGATGGGCAGGTCCGGGTGCACGCCGTCGATCTGGTCGGTGACCACGTAGAAGTGCTCGGCGGAGTGCAGCGGCACGGTGACCCCGCACAGCTGCCCGACCTGCTTGGCCCACTGCCCGGCGCAGTTGACGACGACCTCCGCCTCGACGTCACCCCGGTCCGTGCGCACGCCAGTGACACGGCGCGGCGCCCCGGCGGTCAGGATTCCGGTCACGGTCGTGCGCTCGCGGATGACGGCGCCGCGCTGCCGGGCGCCGCGGGCCAGCGCCGCGGTCAGGTCGGTCGGATTGGCCCGGCCGTCGCCGGGCAGCCAGATGGCCCCGAGCAGATCGGCGGTCTCCATGATCGGGTACAGCTCGGCCGCCCGCCGCGGGCTGATCAGCTCGCAGTCCAGCTGGTAGGCGGTCGCGGTGGCCGCCGTCCGGGCCAGGGCCGCCATCCTTTCCGGCGTCCGGGCCACCGTGACGCCGCCGCAGCGCCGGAACCCGGTGGCCAGGCCGGTCTCTGTCTCCAGCCGGTCGTACAGCTGCGTGGAGTACTGCACCAGCCGGGTGCCAGCCTCCGACGCCCGCAACTGCCCGACCAGGCCGGCCGCGTGCCAGGTGGTGCCGCAGGAGAGCTGGCCCTGCTCCAGGAGCAGGACGTCGGTCCAGCCGAGCATGGTCAGGTGGTAGGCCACGCTGGTCCCGATCACCCCGCCGCCGATGATGACCACCCGGGCACGAGATGGCAGTGAGCCGGTACTCGTCGGCACGCCCTCAGTCTCCTTCCTGGACCTCAGCCAGCAGGCGCGGCAGGTCCGGCCCGGTGAAGCCGGCCGCGGCGGCCTCGAACTTCTCCATCGCCCACGACCAGAAGTCGAACTCCAGCGGGCTGGTCGCGTGCTGGATCGCTCCCCACAGCGTCCAGCCGTACCGGGCCACGAGGCCGAACAGCTCGGCCCGGGCGATCCGGCTGCGCCGGCGGCGACCGTAGTAGGCGGTCACCAGGTCGGCCAGCCCGGCGGCCGGCAAGCCGCACTCGGCGGCGATGTTGCCGAGCTCGAAGCAGGCGTCGTTGTTGCCCGCGTACTCGTAGTCGATCAGGGCGATCCGGTGGCCGTCGTCGATGAAGTTGGCCGCCAGCAGGTCGTTGTGGCAGGGCACGGTGCCCTCGGCGCGCACCGCGAGCGCCGCGCGCGCCGCCTCGAAAGGGGCGGCCAGGTCGTCGTAGGCGGCCGGCACGGCCATCCCGGCGCAGCGGGCCGCGGCCCGGTAGCGGCCCTGGATCTCGAACATGTCGAAGTCGTTCACGAACCGCTGGCCGCGGTGCAGCCGGCGGACGGCGGCGGCGATGCGGGGAATGGCGGGCGCGGCCCGGACATCCTCGTTCCGCAGCGTGCGGCCCGGCAGGAAGCCCAGGACGAGCACCCGGTCCTGCGGCCGGTACTCGATTACCGGGGCCCCGACGCCGGCTGCCGCCGCGCGCACCGAGTTCTGGTACTCGTGGTCGCGGTCGATGGCGAGCAGGTCGCCGGAACCGGCCCAGATCCGCGCGACGAACGTGCCCGCGGGGATGGTCACCTTGTAGTTCCGGTTGGTCAGGCCGCCCGGCAGCTCGTCGATGACCCGCGGCGAGCCGGCCAGGCTGGGCACCCGCCCGATAATCTCCCGGGCATCAGCCGAGACGGTGCCCGCTCGCAGTTCGCTGGTCACCACCCCGCCTCCCTCCGCCGCTTGCGGCCCTCCCGGCTTTCCCGGCTTCCCGGGCAGGCTACGAGACCGGCCGGAAAAGGTCTAGACGCCAGGTCCCGGCCTGCGGGGAGCTCGCCCCGGAATGGGGGGATGAGCGGCCGGACAAGTGCGGCAATGGGTCTGGACAGTTAGCGGAAGTCGGCCCTACGCTACGCCTCATTCCGCAGGTCCGGCAGATCAGGGAGGACCAGGTCATGGGCGCCGAAACGGACGTTACCGGCGGGCAGCAGCGCGACAGCGCCGACCTCGCCCAGTTCGGCTACAAGCAGGAACTCAAGCGCTCGCTGGGAACGTTCAGCTCGTTCGCGGTGGCCTTCAGCTACATCTCCCCGTCGACCGGCATCTTCACGCTGTTCGCGCTCGGCCTGACGACGCTCGGCGGCGTCTTCATCTGGACCTGGCCGGTCGTGGCCCTGGGCCAGTTCATCATCGCGCTCAACTTCGCCGAGGTATCGAGCCACTTCCCGGTGGCCGGCTCGGTCTTCCAGTGGACCAAGTACCTGTCCACCCGGACGTTCTCCTGGTTCACCGGCTGGATCTACCTGTTCGCCGGGATCCTGACCGTGACCGCGGTCGTGGCCACGCTGCCGCTGGCGCTGATTCCCGCGCTGAACGGCCTGGGCTGGAACAGCCTGGGCGCCGGAAGCTCCCTCCTGCACACCCAGCTGATCGTCGCGCTGATCACGCTGGTCGTGATCACCGTGCTCAACATCTACGGCGTCCGGCTGGTCGCGCTGATCAACAACACCGGCGTGCTGTTCGAGATCCTCGGCATGTTCGTCTTCGCGCTGATCATGATGGCCGTCTACAACCACCAGGGCTTCCACGTGGTGACCAACAGCGGCGGCCTGCACGTCGGGCCGAACACGTTCCTGGTGGCGATGTTCATGTCGCTGTTCGTGATCTACGGCTTCGACACCGCGTCCACGCTGTCGGAGGAGACCAAGGACCCGCGCCGGGCCGCGCCGCGGGCGGTGCTGTTCTCGATCGTGGGCGCGTTCGTGATCGGCGGCGTCTTCCTGCTCGGCACCCTGATGGCCATTCCGAACCTGGGCGCGGCCATCAAGAGCGGCTATGGCCCGGCGCAGATCATCGAGGCCAACTTCCCGCATGCGGTCGCGACTATCTACCTGCTGGTGGTGTCGGCGGCGATCTTCGTGTGCTGCCTGTCGATCATGGCCGCCACGATCCGGCTGTGCTTCGGGATGTCGCGCGACAACCGCCTGCCCTTCTCCCGGCCGCTGGCCAAGGTGGCACCGAGGCTGCACACCCCGGTGTGGAGCTGCGTCGCGATCGCCGTGCTCGCGGCCATCCCGTTCCTCCAGTACTCGGGCGCCGGCATCATCGCCATCGCGGCGACCGCGATGATCTACCTAAGCTACTTCCTCGGCAACCTGGCGATCTTGCGGGCCCGCCTGCACGGCTGGCCCCGGACCAGGGCGCCATTCCGGCTGGGCCGCTGGGGCATGCTGGTCAACATCGTTGGCCTGCTGTACGGCGGCGCGATGCTGGTCAACTTCGCCTGGCCGCGGATCCAGAGCAACATGAAGCCCAGCCAGACGGCCGGCTCGCTCAACTTCCATATCGGGTTCCTCAACGACATCCCGATCCTGTGGACGGTGCTGGTCGTCATCGTGGCGATCGGCGCGGTGTATTACCTCATCACCGGGCGCCGCAAGGATGTGGCGCCCATCATGGCGCCGTCCCCGGACGACCCGATCCCGGCGGCGGGCGCGGCCTCGTGACCCGGCGTCGCTAAAGGCGTCCTGACCCAGCCTCGGGATACGCCGTCCTGACCCAGCCTCCTGAACGGCGGAGTTAAGGTCGGAAGCAGTCACGGCGGCTTGGGGGGCCCGGTCGCGCGTGTCCGCCACGGCAGTGGCGGCCGCGCAGGAGGACTCAGCATGCAGGCAGAGCAGGGTGCGCTCCGGGACGCTGCCGGGGACTGCCCCGCCGCGTCGCCGTCGGCCAGGCGCTCGCGGCTGCCCTCGGGCAGTCTGGCCAGGCTCCTGCCGGGCAATCTGGCCAGAGTGCCGCCGGAACTGGTCCGCGGCCTCGGCCAGACCGTGCACGGCCAGATCGAGGACTGGCTGGCCGGCGCGATCGCGGCGGGCCAGCTAGCGCCCGGCGACCGGCTGCCGGCCGAGCACGACCTCGCGGCCTGGCTCGGCGTCAGCCGGATGACCCTGCGCCATGCGCTCAGCGAGCTGGCTCAGCGCGGGCTGGTGACCAGGGCCGTCGGCCGCCACGGCGGGACCTTCGTGGCCGCGCCCAAGCTGGACCAGGACGTGACGACGCTGGCCGGCTTCTCCGAGCAGTTGCGGCGCCACGGAATGGTGGCGGGGGCGCGGGTGCTGGCGGCCGCGCAGATCCCGGCCGGCCCGGCCGCCGCCGCGGCCCTGGAGCTCGGCGTCGGTGACCCGGTGCATGAGGTGCGGCGCATCCGGCTCGCGGACGGGCACCCGATGGTCCTCGAGCACTCGCAGTTCCCGGCGGCCCTGTTTCCCGGCCTGCTCGAGTGCCGCCTGGACGGGTCGCTCTATGAGCTCGCGGAAAACAACTTCGGGCAGCGACCGCACCGGGCCAAGGAGACGTTCGAGCCGGTCATCGCCGGCGTCCGGGAGGCGGAGGCCCTGGACGTGGACGAGGGCGCGCCGCTGATGCTCGTCGAGCGGACCGCCTACTCGCGGGCTGGCCTGCCGCTGGAGTACGCCCGCGACCTGTTCCGGGGCGACCGGACCCGGGTGGTGATCTGGACCTCCGAGCTCGTAGGCGAGCTCTAGCCGACGGCCCGGCCGGTGCGCCAGGCCAGCCCTCGCTCAGCAGCGTGAACGTGCAGTTGCTGACGCTGTTTCGTCAGCGGATGCACATCCATGACGTTCGCGCCCCGACTTACCGGACCACAGCTGCCCCTTAAGCCTCGCCGGTCACACCCGTCACCGAGCTGACCGGAGCCCAGCGTCGTGGCTGGGCCACTGCTGCTGCTGCGACGACAGCGGGTGCCCAGTCACGTCGCTGGTAGGTGACGGCCGAAGCGGGCGGACTTGGCGGAGGCGGGTGGCTGACACGCCGCGCGGCGACCGATAGCGTCCTGCCATGACAGTCAAGCTGCTCGTTCTCTATACCCAGCCGACGGACCCGGAGGCGTTCGACCGCCACTACCTGAGCATGCACATGCCCCTCGTCCACGCGATGCCGGGGCTGGTGCGGGCCGAGGCCGGCAAGTTCGCCGCCGGACCGGCCGGCGTGCCGCAGCCTTACTACCGCGGCGCTGAGCTGTGGTTCGCCGACCAGGAGGCGCTGAACGCGGCGTTCGCCTCGGCCGAGGGCAAGGCCGCGGCCGCCGACTACGGGCAGATCGCCCCCGAGGGCTCGATCATGCTGGTCCAGGAACTCGACGACTAGCCCCCGCATGTCGGACGGAATTCCCAACACAGGCGCCACTCCCGGCACAGGCGTCACTCCCGCCACGGGCCAAGGCCGGCGCGCCGGCTACGGGCCGGCAGTCAGGCCGGCTCGCACTCGCACCCGCGGCACAGCCGGGGTGATAGCCCGCCGGGGACACCTGGAGTACGACCGCGTCCTGTTCTTCAGCGACGCGGTTTTCGCCATCGCGATCACCCTGCTGATCGTGGAGCTGCCGGCTCCGATCGAGAATGCCCTGGACCGGCACCTGCCCATCCATTCGGGCCAGCTGCTGAGGGACGCGGCCGCCACCAGCATTCTCGGCTTCGGGATCAGCTTCGGGGTGATTGGCCTGTTCTGGGTGGGCCACCACGGGGTGTTTCGCTACGTGAAGGCCATCGACCGCCCGCTGCTGCTGCTGAACCTGCTGTTCCTGGGGACGATCGCGTTCCTGCCCTATCCGACCGATCTGCTCAGCAGCGTGTCGGATCAGAAGCCGGCCGTGGTCTTCTATGCCGTCTGCGCGGGGGCGGCCGGCCTGATCGAGACCATCATGTGGATCTACGCCACGCGCTCCCGGGCCGGCCTGGTGGTGGGGGTCAGCCCGGGCACCCGGCGGCTGATCCTGGCCCGCACCGCCCGGGTCCCCTTGGTCTTCGCCATCTCGATCGTGATCGCCCAGTTCTCGGCGCGGGCGGCCACCTACTTCTGGCTGGCGATCGTGGTGACCGGCATCGCCGCCAATCACTTCTACGGGCGCCACGAGACCGCCGAGGTGCCTGGCCCCGACACTCCCGACACTCCCGACAGCCCCGAAGACTCCGAGGCCCCCGAGGGCCCGGCGGACGCGGCCCCGGACCCCGCCGCCACGCCCTGAGCCCCGGACCCCCGCCGATCCGCCCCGGTCAGCGTCGCGAACTCCGGGGACCTGTCAGGGCCGCGCCGGGCGGCGGGTGGGGATGACCTCTACGCTCATCTCGTCCAGCCCGGTGATCTCCCAGCCGGACGGCCAGAGCTCCACCGCCGCGCGCGCCTTGGCCAGGCTCAGCCCGCCCACCCGCATCGGCAGGTAACGCTCCGGCAGGGCAGGCGCGCACCACAGCTGGCCCGCCGGCATGTCCGGGATGAAGCGCAGCAGGGTATGCACGAGCAGCAGCGGCGCGGCCGCGGCCCAGGCCTGGGGCGAGCATGAGGTCGGGTACGGCACGGGGGCGCCGAACTCCTGGCGGGAGAACCCGCAGAACAGCTCGGGCAGCCGGTAGGAGAAGTGCTCGGCCGCCTCCAGGATCGCCTCGGCCACCCGCTGGGCGTGCTCGACGTAGCCGTAGCGCATCAGCCCGGCCGCGCAGATCGCGTTGTCGTGCGGCCACACCGAGCCGTTGTGGTAGCTCATCGGGTTGTAGGCGGCCATCGACTGCGCGAGGGTGCGGATCCCCCAGCCGCTGAACATGTCGTCGGACATCAGGTGCCGGGCCACCGACGCGGCCTTGTCGTTGTCGACGATCCCGGTCCACAGGCAGTGGCCGATGTTCGAGGTCAGCGAGTCGATCGGCCGCTTGTCCCGGTCCAGCCCGACTGCGAACCAGCCCTGGTCGGGGAGCCAGAACTGCTCGTTGAACGCCCGCTTGAGCTGCTTGGCCTTCTTCCGCCACAGTCGCGCGCCGGAGTGGTCGCCAGCGTTATCGGCCAGCTCGGCCCGGACGCGATAGGCGGCGTAGACGTAGCCCTGGACTTCGGCCAGCGCGATGGGCGGCTCGGCTATGTTCCCATCGGCGAAGTTGATGCCGTCCCAGGAGTCCTTCCAGCCCTGGTTGGCCAGGCCCTGATTGGTCTTGCGGTGATACTCGACGAACCCGTCTCCGTCGGCGTCGCCATAGTTCTCGATCCACTCCAGCGCCCGGTCGGCGTGCGGGAGCAGGGCGGTGATCACGGAGTCCTTGTAACCCCAGCGCTGCAGCTCGCCGAGCAGCATGACGAACAGCGGCGTGGCATCGGCCGTGCCGTAGTACGCCTGGCGGCCGCCCAGCGCCACGGCTGAGGCCGGGCCGAACCTGACCTCGTGCAGGATCCGGCCGGGCTCCTCCTCCGCGGCCGCGTCCACCTCCTCGCCCTGCCAGGCGGCCAGGGTCTGCAGGGTCCCGGCCGCGAGCCCGGCGTCCCACGGCAGCAGCATCCAGGCGGTCAGCAGCGAGTCGCGCCCGAACAGGGCCATGAACCAGGGCGCGCCCGCCGCGACGACCGGGCGCCGGGGATGGGCCGGGTCGAAGATCCGCAGTGCGCCGAGGTCCTCGATGCTGCGGTCCAGCACCGCGGACAGGTTCGGGTCCGCGGTGCGCACCTGCGGGCCGCGACGGCGCCACTTGCGCAGCCGCTTGGCCGGAATGGCCCGGTCGATCTTCTTGCCGCGCGGGTAGCGCAGCGTCATCGGCACCCCGTCGTTGACGGGCACGGCCTCGATGCCGACCGTCCGCTCGCCGTGACCGGCGATGGACAGCCGCCAGCTGAGGCAGCCATCGGCGACCGTCGGCTCGCCGTCGCCGTTGATGACCAGCTCCTGCTGGCGGTCCCGGCGGCCGCTGGTGATCACCAGCGACGAGTCCGCCACGTGCACGCTGGCCGCGGCCCGCGGCTTGGACCGGCCCTTGACCTCGAACAGGTCCGCGAAGTCGGCGTCCGCGGCGAGCTCGAGCACGCACCGGACGGCCCGGGCGGCGGTGTTCCTGATCGTGATGTCCTCGCGCATCCCGTCGCCGATGTAGCGGCGTCGCACCACGAGCAGCGTGCTATCGGCCTTGCCCGCCCGCGGCGGCAGGCGGCCGATGAATGTAGCCGCGTACGGCTCGGTGTGCTGCACCGACAGCGGCTGCGGCTCCTTGCCGTCCACGGTGAGCTCCCACCGCGAGAGCACCCGGGTGTCCCGGACGAACAGCCCCTGCGGGCGGCCGGGCAGGATGTCACCGCCCGGCTCGCTGATGCAGAAGCTCGAGCCCTCGATGAGGGTGGCCGGGCTGCAAGCGCCCCGGCCTTGCGGTGCCTCACCGGTAGCCCACGGTCCGGTCACTACGCCACCTCCATGTCCGGTACTGGCATGTGCGGTGATGAATGCTGGGTCATGGCCTGCCACCAGTGTGCCCCCTGGCGGCGAGCGGCCCGGCAGCCTTTCTGGCTGCCGGGCCGCTCGCGTCGTGACTAGGCGCTGACGAGTGACTCACCCGCTGCGGGTAGCCGGTCGGCCAGCTCGCGATCGAGCACGCGGCGGTAGAACCGCTCGTGGTCGCGCGCCATCCGCTGCAGCGAGAACCGCCGCTCGGCCACGTTCCGGCACTGATCACGGTCTATCTCGCCGATCCGGCCGACCGCGCTGATCATCTCTTCCTCGTCGCGGCACAGGAAGCCTGTCCGGCCCGGGTCGACGATCTCCGGCGCCGCCCCGTTCGGGAAGGCGAGCACGGGCGTCGCCGACGCGAGCGCCTCGGCCATCACCAGGCCGAACGGCTCCCGCCAGGTGATCGGGTTCAGCAGCGCGGCGGCCCCCCGCAGCAGCGCCAGCCGGCGCCGCAGCGGCATCTCCGACGGTGTCGCGTCGTCGGAGGACAGCAGCGGGCGCACCTCGCGGTTGAAGTAGTCCAGCTCGGCTGGCTCGCGCATCTTGGTGGCCAGCACCAGCGGGCGCCCGGCCTCGCGAGCGATGCGCACGGCGTGGTGCACGCCCTTGTCGGCGGACATCCGGCCGATGAACATCAGGTGCTCGCCGTCGCCGTCGCCCGGCTGGTGCACGTCCAGGTCGATGCCGTGGTGAATGACGGCGGCGATCGGAACGCCACCCGAGGACCTGGCCTGGGAGTGCGAGATGCAGACGATAGACGCGTGGTTGGCGATCCGGTTCCAGATCGGCCGGGTCTCGTCGTTGAACGGCCCGTGATTGGTGGTCACCACCGGCGGCCGGCGAATCCCGGTCACCCCGGCGACGAGCGGCCCGAGAAAGGTGTGGTCGTGGATCAGGTCCACGTCGGCCAGTGCCTCGTAGGCGGCCAGGACGTGCGCGGACTCGGCTACGGTCACGCCGATGGGCGCCACCGCCTGGCGGTAGAGGTACTCCTTGGGCACCGGGCAGGTCGAGTCCCCGACGGTGAACAGCCGGACACTGTGGCCAAGCTCCTGCAGGCCTCGGGCGAGGTTGTCGATCATGAGCTCGGTGCCGCCATAAGCCGGCGGAGGTACGGGCACCCAGGGCGGGGCAATCAGGCCGATCCGCATGTGTGAACTCCTCCTCGTATCGCGCCGCGTGACCGTCACGCTGTCCTTGCCCGCCCGGCCCTGTTTGCGCCAGGCGTCGGGGCGGCGCCGGAGCTAGGCGATACCGCAATTACTTTGCGTATCAATTTCATAACCGAGAGTGATCTTCCCGGCGCAATGCGCCAGCAAACTTAGGCCGTCGCAAAGCCGATCATTACCCCGTCGCCGCGAGAAGGGCGACCGCTTAGAAGGACAGCACCGCCGCGCCGGTAAAGCGGTCGGCAGCCAGGTCAGCCAAGGCCTGGTCGGCCCGGTCGAACGCGTACGGGACCACCGAGACTTCCGGGTGCAGGCGCTGCGCCAGGCGGAGGAACTCCTCCGCGTCGCCGCGGGTGTTGGCGGTCACGCTCCGCATGTCGCGTTCCTGGAACAGGTCCTGCTCGTAGTCAAGCGGCGGAATCTGACTCAGGTAAATACCCGCGATAGCCAGGATGCCGCCGCGGTCGAGCGCGCGCATCGCCGCCGGGACCAGGTCACCGACCGGCGCGAAGATAATCGCCGCGTCCAGCGGCTCCGGCGTAGGATCGAACGAGTCCTGGGCCGACGCCGCGCCCAGCCCGAGGGCCAGCTCGCGTGCGGCCGGGGCCCGGGTGAACACGTGCACCGCGGTGCCCTGGGCCATGGCGATCTGGGCGGTCAGGTGCGCCGAGCCGCCGAAGCCCCAGAGGCCCAGCACGCCGCCGGGCGGCACCTCCGCGCGCAGCAGCGCGCGGTACCCGATGATCCCGGCGCACAGCAACGGCGCGAGCTGTGCGTCGGTAAACCCGGTCGGCAGCTGGTGCACGTAGGCGTCGGCGGCCACCAGGTACTCGGCGTAGCCGCCGTGGATATCCCAGCCGGTGTAGGTCGAGGCCGGGCAGAGATTCTCGTTCCCGCGCCGGCAGTACCGGCACGAATTGTCCGTGCTGGCCAGCCAGGCGACGCCCACCCGGTCACCCGGCCGGAACCGGGAGGTGCCGGGCCCGGCGCTCACGACCTCGCCCACCACCTCGTGGCCCGGCGTGGTGTCGGGCCGCTTGGGCGGCAGGTCACCCTCGGCCAGGTGCAGGTCGGTCCGGCAGACTCCGCAGCACAGCACCCGGACCAGCAGCTCGCCTGGCCCGGGCTCGGGCACCGCCCGGTCGACGAGCCGCAGCGGCCCGGCGGACCCTGCGGGCACGGCCGAAACCGGTCCTGGCTGGTGCACGACCCATGCCCGCATAACCCCAGGCTACGCCGCCACGGGGCGGGCGGGCCGGGCGGCGCCGGCCGTGAGCACGCCCGGTTCACCCGGTTATGAGCAGGAGAAACGGGCGGTTTAACGGACCAGTCAGCGGCAGCCACCCGCCAGCCCGAACCGGGAGCTAAGCACCGGCGGAGTCTCCCGGGCGGAAGGCCTCGGCGGCGACCGCCCGGCCGGCGGCCATGCGCGGCCAGTAACCGAGCGGGCCGCCCTTCAGCAGCTCTCGGGCGGCCGTGGCGAGCGCGTCGATCGCCACGTAAGCGAACGCGCCGCCCACCGACACCCGGCTGACCCCGAGCTCGGCCAGCCCCGCCACATCGGGGCCGCCGGGCAGCGCGAGCACGTTCACCGGCCGGTCGACCGAGCTCACGACGGCCGCGATGTCCTCCGGGCGGGTCAGCCCCGGCGCGTACAGGACGTCCGCTCCGGCCTCCTGATAACGCTGCAGCCGGGCGATGGTGTCGCCCAGGTCGGGGCGGCCGTGCAGGTAGTTCTCGGCCCGGGCGGTCAGGACCAGCCTGACCGGCCCGCTGTGTGCCGCCTGCGCGGCGGCGGCGATGCGCTCGGCGGCCAGGCCCGCGTCGTAGATAGGCGCGTCCGGTCGGCCGGTGAAATCCTCGATCGAGCAGCCCGCCAGGCCGGCCTGCACCGCCCGGGCCACGGTGTCGGCCACGCCAGCCGGCTCATCGGCGAAGCCGTTCTCCAGGTCGGCTGAGACGGGCAGCTCGGTGGCCGCCACGATGAGCGCCCCGTGGGCCAGGCTCTCGTCGCGGCTGACGCCGCCGTCCAGGCGCCCGAGCGTGGCCGCGAAGCCGCTGCTCGTGGTGGCCAGGGCCGCGAATCCCAGCGAGGCCAGCACCCGCGCGGAGCCGGCGTCCCAGGGGTTGGGCAGCAGCAGCGGCTCACCTGGCCGGTGCCAGGCGCGGAAGCTGTCGGCCCGGCTTGCGGCGGCTGTGATGTCCGTCATGAAGAATCCACCCTCTCGCGTGACCGTTCGGGGCGCGGGCCGGATCAGTTATTGCTGTAGGGCGAGTACCGCAGGTCGGCGGCCGGGGTCGAGGGCAGCGTGCGCAGCATGGTTGTCTCCTTGGCCAGCAGCGCCCGCTCGGCGCTCAGCCGGCGCGCGGCGTCGGGCTCGGCCAGCAGGGCCTGCTTGTCGGGCAGCTCGACGATGATCGACGCGGCCACGACGTAGGACAGCAGGACAGGCTCGTCGGGCAGCTCGGGCACGCTGATCTTGGTCGCCCCCCGGCTGGCCAGCGCTTCGAGATAGCCGCGGAAGGCCTCCTGGACCGCCAGCGCGGCCAGGCCCGCGCCCGCCTCCTCGCCGGTGGCCTCCTCCAGCAGGTCCACCTCGCCCTGCAGGTAGGGCTGCGAGTCGTCCAGCTCGACCAGCCGGAAGCGCTGCGTGCCGACGGTGATCAGGTCGAACCGGCCGTCCTGGTACTCCTCCACCTGGCGCAGCGTCGCGGTGCAGCCCACCTCGTGCAGGGCCGAGGTGCCGGCCACGCCGGTCTCCCGCCCTTCCCGGATGGCGATGACGCCAAAGCGCTGCGGCTCGGGTCCGGCCAGCAGGTCACGGACAAGCTGCCGGTACCGCTCCTCGAAGATGTGCAGCGGCAGCACGAGACCCGGGTAAAGGACTGAGCCGAGGGGGAACAGCGGCAGCGTCTCGGTCATGCTGTGACACTATGCCGGTCCCTAGCTCGCGGCCAGTCACGCCGGCCGTATCGGCGGCTGTCTCCACGAGCACGGTTTTGCCGGAAGCAGCAGGGGGACCTTGCGTGCGGGCTCGGCCAGATTGCGGCTAAGCGCCATAGCGTTCGCGGGCCTGCCCATTCGCCCGGGGGCTGCGCATTGCCCGGGGGCTGCGCATTCGGCCAGACGGTTCTTGGCAGCCCAGTTAACTGGCATTATAGAACTTGATGAAGAACTCACCTGCTTCCCGGCGCTTCCCGGTAACCGTTACCCGACTGCCGGTAGTGCGCTGCCAGGTTTGCCAGCGCACTATCGCCCATCAGCCCGGAAAGGCCAGCGAGGTCCTGACCGAGCATTACCGCCGCGCGCATCCGGCGAAGCTGGGCCTGCCCGCCCAGTAAAGAAGCTGGCCCGCCCGCCCAGTAAACCCGCCCTAATACCGCCGGGCTTAGCTAGTTCCGGCCCCGTTCGGGCCGACCGCGCCATCTGGTGAATTTGCCTAGCGTGACCGAGATGACGCGCCGGGTAAACTCCGGTTAGTCGCCGGATCGGATGTCGGTGTCGTCGTCTTCCACTACGTGGACCGCGGCCTCTTCCGCGGTGGCCGCGCCGCCGGAGATTCCGGCGTCCCGGGCCACCAGATCGGCCTCGGCGTCGGGGTGGGCTCCCTCGTCCTGCGCCACCAGCCGGCCCGCCCGCGGATCGGGGCCATCGTCGAGGAGCAGCCCGTCGATGTCCTCGTCGGCGGCATCCTCGTCCTCGTCAGCCTCCTCCGGCTCGTCGTCGGTGAACTCCAGAGCCGGGTCCGGTTCCTCCTCCGACAGATGCTGGTCGAGTGACTCGCCCTCCTCCTGCTCCTCCGCCGTCGTGCCGAACTTCATCGCCGCCGACCAGTGCTCCGGGGGAGCGACCCCCCGGTCCAGCGGATCGTCCCCGATCGCGCCGACCAGCGAGTCGGCAGGGTCCTGTACGTCGAAATCCTCGAGATCGGCGGACTCGTGGCGGGTCTCGTCAGGCATCTCTTAGCTCCTCTCGATGGCGTTCAGCACGGCGCTGGGCGCGGCGGACGGGATCTCCGCCGAGTCGGTCAGGCGCAGCTTGCGCCGGGCTCGCTCGTAGAACGTAGTGCGTCCCAGCCGCACCACCCGCGCCGCCCCGGGGCGCGGGACCAGCTCGATCTGGTCACCGGGACCGACATGGGCGGCGACCTGGCCGTCGACCTCAACGGCGAGCCGCCCGCTGGTCGGCAGGATCTGCAGCATCAGGCTGTCGCGCACCGACAGCACCAGGCCGCGGTTGTAGGCCGAGTGCGGCGCGGCCGGGGTGACCAGCAGTGCCTCCACCGCAGGGCTCACGATCGGGCCGCCGGCCGAGAAGCTGTAGGCGGTGGAGCCGGTCGGGGTGGCGACCACGACAGCGTCGGCGGCGTAACTGACGAAGGGATGCCCGGCCACGCGGACCGCGACCGACGCGCTAGCCTGGCCGGGAAAGCGGACCACGGCGACGTCATTGAACGCCGTCACGACCTGCTCGCCGATTACCGCGTCGACGGCCAGCCGGGGCTCGATCGTGAAGTCCTTAGCGTTGATGGCCGATAGCGCGTCGGGCAGGTCGGGCACGTCGACCTCGGCCAGGAAGCCCAGCTTGCCCAGGTTGACCCCGAGAACCGGGGCCCGCTGCCGGTCGGCCAGCCGCATCGCGCGGAGCATGGTCCCGTCCCCGCCCAGGCTGACGACCAGGTCGGAACGCCGCCCTAGCTCCTCGGGCGTGACCGCGGTCGCGGCGCAGTGCAGCCTAACGATCTCCTCGTTGATGCCGAGCACCTCGGCGCCGGTGCTCGCGGCCCAGTCCAGCACCGCGTTCACGGCGGCATCGGAATCGCGCTTGGGATGCAGGACCAGCCCGACCGCATGCATCAGCCACACCCCGTCCGATCAGACCTCGTCGCCCACGGCAGCCACATGTGCCCAAGCTACCCGGCGGCGGTCAGGAGATTCATGGAGCGGTACGTGCTCACCGGCGCGCCGGGCGCCGGGAAGACATCGGTGCTGCGGGCGCTGCGGGCCCTGGGCTTCGCGGTGGTCCAGGAGGCCGCGACCGACGTGATCGCCAGCGCACAGCGCCGCGGGGTCGATGAGCCGTGGCGCGAGGCCGGCTTCCTCGACGAGATCGCCGGCCTGCAGCGCCGGCGGCTGCAGGAGCCGGCCATGGTCGCCGGGCGCACGGCGGCGGGGCGGCCAGCCGCCGCCGGCAGATCCGTCGCGGCCAGCGGGCCGGAGGTCCAGGTGCACGACCGGTCGGCCATGCGTACCTCCACGCCGCTGGTCCTGAGACGATTGACCCGGTACTCCACTCACCCAGGAATCTGCACCTACGAGAACGACGGCACAGGATAGATCCCTGGATCTCACCAGGTCCAAGCACCACTCCAGCATTCTGAGTCACAAATCGTGATCATCACGACCGGTCGGCCAGCCCGGGGGGGACGACACGCCGAGATCAAAGATCAACTTACGCTAGGTGGCATTGTCCCTAGACCCGCCCGCGGAATGCGGGTGAGCCAGTATGGCGTCCAGGCTAGAGCTGCGGGTCAGGCTCACACCAGGCCTGGGCCACTGCGGCGGCGCCGTTGCTCTCACGGCGCCGGTTAAGCCGTCAGCCCGGCTTTGACGTTCCTCGGCGAGGTCAGGTTCCGGCGGCCTCGGGCTCGGCGACCATGCCGCGGTCGACAGCCTCGTCGAACCTGGATGGCGCCGCCCTCACTTCGCGGCGCGGCATGAGCAGCAGCGCGATCATGGAGAGCACGGCGCAGCCAATGATGTACACGCTGACCCAGGTGCTGGAGTTGGTCGCATCCACGATCGCGGCCGCGATCAGGGGCGCCGGGCCGCCCGCGATGAGCGAGGCGAGCTGGTAGCCGAGCCCGGCGCCGCTGTAGCGGGTGGCCGGGCCGAAACTTTCGGCGATCAGCGCCGCCTGCGGCCCGTACTGCATGTCGTGGAAGACCAGCGACAGCACGACGGCGAGCAGGATCAGCCCGCTGCTCTTGGTATTGAGCAGGCCGTAGTACGGGAAGGCAAACGCGGCGATGCAGACGATGCCGATCCCGTACATGAGGCGCCGGCCGATCCGGTCGGACAGATGGCCGAACAGCGGGATGCTCACGAGACCGAGGGCCGCGGCAACCAGGACATCGTTGAGCAGCGAATCCTTGGACAGCCCGAGGTGGTCGGTGCCGTAGGAAAGTACAAATGTGACGAACAGGTAGAAGGGTGCCTGCTCGGACATCCGGACGAAGGCCGACGTGGCGACTTCCAGCGGCTGCTCGCGGAGGACCTGCCACACCGGGTGCCGGACGACCGCGCGCTCGCGTTTGAGTTCGCTGAACGCTGGGCTCTCCAGCACGCGCAGCCGGACGTACAGCCCGATCGCGACGAGCACGAGGCTCAAAGCGAAGGGCACCCGCCATCCCCAGGTGTTGAACCCGGAACCGGCGATGTGCCCGAAGAGCTTGATCATGCCAGTGGACAGCAACAGCCCGACGGAGACGCCGACCTGGGGCCAGCTGGCCCAGAAGCCGCGGCGGCGCTGAGTGCCCCACTCCATCGACAGCAGCACCGAACCGCCCCATTCGCCGCCGACGCCGATCCCCTGGAGTATGCGCAGGGCGATGAGCAGCAGGGGGGCGCTCACGCCGATCGCGGAGTAGCTGGGGACCACGCTCATCAGCGCTGTCGCGATCCCCATCAGCATCAACGTGGCGATCAGGGTGGCTTTGCGGCCCACCCGGTCGCCGAAGTGGCCGAAAATGATCGCGCCGATCGGCCGGGCCGCGAACCCGACGGCTTGGGTGCCGAAGGAGAGCAGGATGCCAACGGCGTGGGTCTGCGAGGGGAAGAACACGCCCGGGAAGACGAGGGCGGCGGCCGTGCCGTAGAGGAAGAAGTCGTACCACTCGACGGTGGTGCCAACTGTGCTGGCGACGACGGCGCGGAGACGGAGGAGGCGTATCGACTGGCCGGGGGCGGAGGAGGTCATTCAGGGTCCTCACTTGTTCAGAGAGAGCCAGATGCTGCCAAACACCTTCATCTGACCCCTTTCCCAGTCAAGGCCCATGCAATCCCTTGCGGTCCCTCGTGGGCGGGTCGGCTCACACCTGGACCAACTCGATTCCAGCCAACTGGCAGAAGTCCCGCCACGCGGCGGAGTGATGACCGAGGTTCATCACCTCGTGGTGCGGTCCGCCAGCAGCCAGCCAGCCACCCATTCAGGCAGTCCCGCATGCCACTGACAGGGCGGAACTGCTCGTACGGCATCTCCAGCGCAGGCAGTTCCTGCCTTCCCGACGCCGCCACCGCGTCATCGAACTCCGACAGGTTAGCCAGATATGGCATACAAGCGGTCAGCTGGCCGCGGCCGCACAGACCGACGTGACTACCATGCCTGACCACAACGCCGCCTGACGAAGCGGGATCAAGGCGGACAGGGCCAGTCGGAATCTCCCAGCTCACGCGACGAGTTCGCAAGCCTCACTGATCTCCCCTGTCCGTCCCGGAGCCTGCTGCAGCCGGTTCCGGCAGTCCCATGCTGGCCGCACTCGCGCGACTGCTCGTCAGGCTTCTCAGGATGCACTTAGATCCCTACTGAGCTGCCCAAACGTGTATGTAAAAGTGTCTCTAACCGCTCGGTACTGTGCACCCTGGCCCTGGCCCGGTTCCTGGGCCGGCCGGTCACGCCGCTGCTGGCCGCGGAGGTCGAGCGGGTGACCCGGGAGCAGACGTTCCGGGTGCCGGCCTTCCTGGTCGCGCCGATCGGGTTCGTCGAGCGAACGGCAGCCCGCCGGATCAGCTACGCAGACAGCCTGGCCTTCGAGCGGCTGCATGAGCAGGTCTACGCCGAGCACAGGTTCGAGATCGTCAGCGTCCCGGCGGGTCCGGTCGCGCAGCGGGCCGCCGTTATCGCGGAATTTATCTCGTCCCGGCCGGGCGCCTAGCTCAGGACGCCGCCACGGCAGCCGGCCGGGGCGCGACATCCCGGCCCGCCACGGGCTCCCCGCAGTCGGCACACACCACCTGGGGCACCAGCCGGTGATCGCCGTGGTGCTCCAGCACCAGCGGCGGGCCGCCGGCGCCGGCCAGGTGGCGGTCGCCCCAGCTCATCAGGGTCAGGATGACCGGGTACAGGTCCCGGCCGGCCTCGGTCAGCCGGTACTCGAAGCGGGCCGGGTGCTCGGAGTACTGCCGCCGGTCGAGGATGCCCGCGCTGGTCAGGGTGCGCAGCCGGGCGGCCAGGGTGTCCCGCGGCGCGCCGGTGCAGCGGACCATCTCGTCGAACCGGCGGTTGCCGAGGAACACCTCGCGCACGGCCAGCAAGGCCCACTTCTCGCCGACGATTTCGAGGGTGCGGGCCACGGAGCACGCTCGCGGCTGGACGGTAGACGTCATGTACCCATGCTACCTGCTGAGTCCGGTTTCTGGACGTACGAAGCGGCGCCGGATATAGTGAGTCCAGATTTCGGACTAACGCTGGTCCGAGCCAGCACTGTTCGGACTAACACCGGTCCGGACCAACACCGAGGATGCCCGTGAGCTCCCGCCGTGCCACGATCGCCCCGCCGTCCGTCCCGGCCGCCGCCGCCTCGCCGGCAGCAGGCCCCGTCCTCAGCCAGCGTCAGGTCACGGCAGTAGTCAGCGTCCTGTCGCTGGCCGTCTTCATGTCGAGCCTGGACCTGTTCATCGTCAACCTGGCCTTCCCCTACATCGGGCGGCAGTACAGCGGGACCAGCCTGAGCTCGCTGTCATGGGTGCTCAACGGCTACACCATCGTGTTCGCCGCCGTGCTGGTGCCCGCCGGCCGGTGGGCCGACCGAGTGGGCCGCCTGCGCGTGCTGATCGCCGGCCTCGTCGCGTTCAGCTTCGGCTCCCTGCTCTGCGGCCTGGCCCCCGGCGTGCCCGAGCTGATCGGCGCCCGCGTCATCCAGGCCGCCGGGGCCGGCCTGATGGTGCCGGCCTCGCTGTCGCTGCTGCTGGCCGCGGTTCCGGCCGCGTCGCGGGCCCGGGCCATCGGCACCTGGTCCGCCCTCGGCGCCCTGGGCGCGGCGCTCGGCCCGGTGATCGGCGGCAGCCTGGTGCAGCTCAGCTGGCGCTGGGTGTTCTGGATCAACCTGCCGGTCGGGCTGGTGGCCGTGCTGCTCGCGCGCCGGGTGGTCCCCGAGAGCCGGGACGAGCGCGTCCAGGGCCGCCCGGACCTGCTGGGCGCCTTCCTGCTGGCCGCCGCGGTGGGCCTGATCGCCCTGGCCCTGGTGGAGGCGCCGGCCTGGGGATGGGGCTCGGCCCGGGTGGCCGGCCTGGCGATCGCCGCGGTGGCCTGCGGCGCCGCCATGGTGGCACGGTCCCGGCGGCACCACTCACCGGTGATCGAGCTGAGCCTGCTCCGCTCGCGGACGTTCAGCGGGACCTTCGCCGCCTCGGTCCTGTACTACGCGGGCTTCGGCGCGTTCGTGCTGAACTCGGTGGAGTTCCTCACCGGGGAATGGCATTACTCGGCGGTGCGCGCTGGCCTGGCCATCGGGCCGGGGCCGTTGATGGTGCTGCCGTTCGCGCGGCTGGTCGCGCCGCGCCTGGCCGCCCGCCTGGGCGGGGCCGGGCGGGTCGCGGTGCTCGGCTGCGCGGTCAATGTCGGCGCCCAGGTGCTCTGGCTGGCTCAGATGCAGGCCGATCCGGCCTACCTGACCCGGCTGCTCCCGGCCCAGCTGATCGGCGGCGCGGGGGTCGGCCTGACCATCCCGTCACTGCTGAGCGCGGGCAGCGCGGCCCTCCCGCCGGACCGGTTCGGCACCGGCAGCGGCGTCCTGAACATGGCGCGCCAGGTCGGCACGGTGCTGGGGGTGGCCGGGCTGGTTGCTCTCCTCGCCCGGGTCGGCCACGTCGATCCGCTCCTCACCTACCGGCACGGCGTGCTGCTGATCATCGCGTTCTTCGCGGCCGCCGGCATCGTGGCCGCGGGCCTGCTGACCGGCCGGCCGCAGCTGGCGGCGAGCCCCGCAATCGAGGAGGCCCCGTGACTCAGGCCCAGGCGCCCGCGCCCGGCCCCGGCTGGGGCGAGCCCCGCTCCAAGTCGGTCACTTGGTATGACCCGGCGGCCACGGCGGCCGGCGCGGCCGGCCTGTCCGGCCTGGAGTTCCTGCAGGCCCTGCAGGCCGGCCGGCTGCCGCCCCCGCCGATCGCGCTGCTGCTCGGCATGTCGCTGCGGGAGGTGGAGCGGGGCCTGGTGGTCTTCGACTGCCAGCCCGACGAGTCGGTCTTTAACCCGATCGGGCTGGTGCACGGCGGCCTGGTGTGCACGCTGACCGACTCGGCGATCGGCTGCGCGGTGCACACCACCCTCGAGGCGGGCGTCGGCTACACCTCCATCGACATCACCGTGAACTACCTGCGGCCGGCGACGCTGGACAGCGGCGGCCTGGCCGCCACCGGCCGGGTCATCAAGCCGGGACGGCGCGTTGCGCAGGCCAGCGCCGAGGTGCACGACGGAGCCGGTCGGCTGGTCGCGACGGCCAGCAGCAACTGCCTCATCGTCGGGCCCGGCTAGCCGCGCGGGCACGGCAACCCTGGTGCACGCGGCGGTCAGGGCGGCTGAAAGGCTAGAGCCGAGGACGAGGAGGTTTTCCATGAGCAGCCATCCGTCGGCCGCAGCGGCCGGCACCATCGACATCGGCGGGGATCTGACCGTCAACCGGCTGGGCTACGGCGCGATGCGCATTACCGGCGAGGGCATCTGGGGCGAGCCACCGGACCGGGAACAGGCCAAGGCGGCCCTGCGCCGGGCGGTCGAGCTGGACGTCAACTTCATCGACACGGCGGACTCCTACGGTCCCGAGGTCAGCGAGAGCCTGATCGCCGAGGCCCTGCACCCCTACCCGGCTGACCTGGTCATCGCGAGCAAGGGCGGCCTGGTCCGCCCTGGCCCGGGGCGGTGGGAGCCAGACGGCCGCCCCGAGCACCTGAAGGAAGCCTGCGAGGGCAGCCTGCGCCGCCTGCGGCTGGACCAGATCCCCCTGTACCAGTTCCACCGCCCCGACCCGAAGGTGCCGATCGCCGAGTCCATCGGCGCGCTGCTGGAGCTCAAGGACGCAGGGAAGATCCGGCACATCGGAATCTCGAACTTCTCCGAGGAGCAGCTCCGCGAGGCCGAGGCGGTCACCCCGGTCGTGTCGGTACAGAACCGCTACAACGTCAGCGACCGTTCCTCCGACGCCATGCTCGACCTGTGCGAGCAGGAGATGCTGACCTTCATCCCCTGGGCGCCGATCCAGGACACCGACCACATCGTCGGCCTGCAGGTGGCCGCCAAGCGCCTGGGCGCCACCGTGCACCAGGTCGTGCTGGCCTGGCTGCTGGCCCGGTCGCCGCAGATGCTGCCGATCCCCGGCTCGGGGGATCCCGAGCACGTCGAGGCGAATGTCGCCGCCGCCGCGCTGGAACTGACCCCGGACGAGTTCGACGCGATCGCCAAGGGCGGCCTGTAACCGAAAACACTGCCACCGAGAAATAACGGCGGCTGCGGCCGGTCAGCCGTCGTCGCGTTACTCACCGGCGTTCGGCGATGTCGAGGTCGCCTCGAGTCCCGCGGCCCGGCTATTCCATAGTAAATCTGTCGTAATACTTGACTTTAGGAGAACGCCGGGACAGGTTGGACCGTATGACACAAGTTCGAGACCACCCCGCATCTGTCAGCCGGACCGCTTCGTTCCAGCACATCGAGGTGACCCAGGTAGGCGGCGTGATCGGCGCCATCGTCGGCGGCATCCGGATCGGCGGCGACGTCGCGCCGGACGCGCTGGCCGAGCTGCGGGCCGCGCTGCTCCGGCACAAGGTCGTGTTCCTGCGCGGTCAGCAGGATGCCAGCGACGCAGAGCAGCTCGCCTTCGCCCAGCTGCTGGGCACCGTCACCAAGCCGCATCCGACGGTCGCCGGGGACGGGAACGCCGTCCTGCCGATCGACGCCGAGCAGGGCAAGGCCAACAGCTGGCATACCGACGTGACCTTCGTCGACCGCGTCCCGGCGATCAGCGTGCTGCGAGCCATCACGCTGCCGCCCTACGGCGGGACGACGGTCTGGGCCAACACCGCGGAGGCCTACCGGCGGCTGCACCCGGCCCTGAAGGCGCTCGTGGCCGGCCTGCGCGCGGTGCACACCAACCTGTACGACTACGCCGCCGATCGCCCCCGGCTCGGCGGCGTCGACGTCCGGGAAGAGGAGTACCGCCGGGAGTTCGCTCACCTGGAGTTCGAGACCGAGCATCCGGTCGTCCGCGTTCATCCCGAGACCGGGGAGCCGGCGCTGCTGCTCGGCCACTTCGTCCGCTCGTTCGCCGGCCTGAGCACCGCCGACTTCCACAGCCTGTTCCCGCTGCTGCAGCGGCACATCACCAGGCTGGAGAACACGGTCCGCTGGACCTGGCGCGACGGCGACATCGCCATCTGGGACAACCGCGCCACCCAGCATTACGCGGTCGCCGACTTCGACGACCAGCCGCGGCTGCTGCACCGGATCACCATCGCCGGCGATGTCCCGGTCGGGATCAGCGGCGACACCAGCGTGGTCCGCAAGGGCGACGCCAGCCACTACTCCCGGCCCGCCGCCTAGGCAGACGCGGGCCCGGGCCACGGGGCGATGTTCCGGGCCAGCATGGCTCTCCTGGATCCCGGCTCGCTGCCGGGCTGGTCCCGCTGGTCGAGCACCGCGAAGCCGGGCGGCAGCAGCGTGGCGGGCTCACCAGGACCCAGGCACCAGGCGGCGGGCAGGCCCGGCCGCGCGCGGCGGGCCGCTGTGGTAAGCCCTTCCCAGGCGAGCAGCCCTCCGGCGGCGACCACGCGGGCGGCGCGACCGAAGACGGTGCCGTCCCAGTACCCGGTGCACAGGACGAGCGCGTAGCGACCCGGCTCCGGGGACCAGGCGGCGAGGTCGGCGTGGACCGGCGTGATCAGCCCGGCCAGCCCGCGGCGCTCTGCCTCGCCGGCGAGCAGGCCGAGCGCCACGTCGGAGCAGTCCACGGCCGTCACGGCCCGGGCAGCCGCCGCCGCGGCCAGGGCGCTGCCCGACGGCCCGCAGGCCAGCTCCAGCACCGGGCCGGCCGGCAGGCTCATCGCCAGCGCCCGCGCGGCCAGCGGATGCACGGCGAACGAGGCGACGAAGCCAGGGCCGTAGCGGGCGTTCCAGTGCAGCGTGTCCGGATGACCGGCCATTCCCGCTGGCACGGGCATGCGGCGCCGGTCCTACCGTCCCGTGCCCGCGGAGCCGGTGCCGGTCCCCGGGACGGCGCCGGGCGGCACACCGACCGGGCCAACCCCGGCGGCGTGCCGCCGGGCCAGCTCGCGGTAGGCCTCCGGGTTGCTCTCCACCCAGCGCTGCGCGCCGCCGGTCACCGGGCCGACGATCCGGGCGGGAACTCCCACGGCGAGCATGCCGTCGGGGATCTTCATGCCCGGCGGGACCGTGGCCCCGGCCGCCACCAGCGCCCGCCGCCCGACGACGACGCCGTCCAGCACCATGGATCCGTTACCCACCAGAGCCTCTTCCTGGACCAGCGCGCCGTGGACGACGCAGAGGTGGCCGATCGTCACGCCAGGGCCGATCTCGGTCACGGGGTCGGCGCCGCCGTGCAGCACCGACCCGTCCTGCACGTTGGCGCCCCGCCGCACGATGATCGGCCCGAAGTCGGCCCGGAGCACGGCGCCGTACCAGATGGACGCCTCGGCCTCGACGCGAACGTCCCCGACCAGGGTGGCGGTCGGCGCGATCCAGGCCGAGGGGCTGACCGTCGGCTCGCGGCCCTCAAAGGAAAACAGCGGCATCCGCTCATCATGCACCCGGGAAATAAGTCGCCGCGGGCCCCCCGGCATGATGTCGAGAACCGCCGGGCGGCTCCGTCCTGTCAGTGAGTGCGCCCGGACAGGCGCGCCGGAGGAGAGGACCCAGCGATGACCAAGTTCCTGCTGCTGCAGAACTACGAGGGCGGCGACGGCTGCACGGTGCCGATGAGCGACTGGGCCCCGCAGGATATCCAGGCGCATATCGATTTCCAGATCGCGCTGAATAAGGAGCTCGCGGCGGCCGGGGAGCTCGTTGACGCCCAGGGCCTGGCCGGCCCCGAGCTGGCCAAGCGGGTGATCAGCGATGGCACGGCTGCCCCGGTGGTCACCGACGGCCCGTTCCCCGAGGCCAAGGAGCTGGTCGCCGGCTACCGCATGGTCGATGTGGAGTCGGAGGGGCGGGCCATCGAGATCGCGGCCCTGGCCTCCGCCGCGCCGGGCCCCGGCGGCGTCCCGATCCAGCAGCCGATCGAGGTCCGCCAGATCATGAGCGCTCCCCGCTCCGACCTATGACGCCAGAACCGGAACCAGGCCTGGAGGACCTGCTGCGCGACCTCGCGCCGCAGGTCCTCGGCGTCGTCGTGCGGCGGTCCGGTGACTTCGCCGCCGCCGAGGACGCGGTGCAGGAGGCACTGCTCGCGGCCGCCCTGCACTGGCCGGCCGGCGGGGTGCCGGACAGTCCGCGCGGCTGGCTGATCCAGGCCGCCCTGCGGCGGCTGACCGATCAGGTGCGCAGCGACCAGGCGCGGCGGCGGCGCGAGGCCGGCGCGGCGGCCGAGCCCCCGGCCGGCGGCGCCAGCGATCGCGACGACACGCTGCTCCTGCTGTTCATGTGCTGCCATCCGGCGCTGACCCCCGCCTCGGCCATCACCCTGACGATGCGAGCCGTCGGCGGCCTGACCACGGCCCAGATCGCGAACGCGTTCCTGGTCCCGGAGGCCACCATGGCCCAGCGCATCAGCCGGGCCAAGCAGCGGGTCAAGGCCTCCGCTGTGCCGCTGCGGATGCCAGCCGCCGGTGACGAGTGGGCGCCCCGGCTGCGCTCGGTGCTGCACGTGCTGTACCTGATCTTCAGCGAGGGATCCACCAGCAGCGTCGGGCCGCAGCTGCACCGCGTCGAGCTGTCGAGCGAGGCGATCCGGCTGGCACGGCTGGTGCACGAGCTGCTGCCCGAGGACGGCGAGGTGGCCGGCCTGCTGGCGCTCATGCTGCTCACCGACGCCCGGCGCCCGGCCCGCTCCGGCCCCGGCGGCGAGCTGATCCCGCTGGCGGACCAGGACCGCTCCCTCTGGGACCAGCGACTTATCGCCGAGGGAGTCGCGCTGCTGGCCCGCGCGCTCGCGCGCGGCGCCGTCGGCGAGTACCAGCTGCAGGCGGCCGTCGCCGCGCTGCACGACCAGGCGGCGCGAGTCCAGGACACCGACTGGCCGCAGATCCTCGCGACCTACCGGCTGCTGGAGCGGATGACCGGCAATCCGATGGTGGCGCTCAACCGTGCCATCGCCACCGCCATGGTCCATGGGCCTGCTGCTGGCCTGGACCTGCTCGACGCACTCGACGAGCCGCTAGCCGGGCACTACCGCCTCGATGCTGTCCGGGCCCACCTGCTGGAGATGGCCGGCGACGCGGCGGCCGCGGCCGAGCACTACCGCGTTGCGGCCAGTCGCACGACCAGCGTGCCCGAGTGGAACTACCTGACCCTGAAGGCGGCGCGGCTCCGGAGGGGGCAGCCGAGCACGGCGCAGCCGAGCACGGGGCCGGCGAGCACGGGGCCGCCGAGCTAGCCGAGCAGGTCCTCCGCTCTTTGCAGGGCCGCCCGCAGGTTGGCCTCGGAGGTGGCCGCGCGGGCCTCCGGGAAGGTCAGCCACCGCAGCGGCGCGTTCGGGCTCTCCGGCCGGGCCGCGTCCGGCTCCCCGGTGGCCAGGATGAACCGCACGTCCGCGTGCTCGTGGGCCGGCTCCTTGCTGTTAGCCGGCACGGGCACGATCACCACCTGCCGGATCCGCGCGTCGGGCCACGGCACGAGATCGGTCAGCCCGGTCTCCTCGCCGCCCTCGCGCAGCGCGATCGCCAGCGGGTCGCTCTCGCCCGGGTCGCCGTGCCCGCCGACGTGCAGCCACCCCTGCTGGCGCTGATGCCAGCGCAGCAGGACGCGGCGGGTGGCCGGGTGCACGATCAGCGCGGACGCCGTGACGTGCAGCGGCGTCGAGCGCTGCCAGGGATCGCGGGTGGCCGCGAGGAGCTGGCGGACCCGCTCCACGTCGGCCGTCTCGGTCTCGTCAGCGGGCTGGTAGCGGTCGAGCAGGCTCTGCAGGGCACCCATGACGAGGGACCTTATAGGTGCGCGGGCTTATAGGTGCATGGCCGTGGGCCCGGAGGGACGGTCCCGCGTTCAGGAGCCGGGCAGGAAGGACAGGTCGATGCGGGTGCGCCAGCCAGCACTACGGCCGTCGGGCAGCGTGCCGGCCCGCCGCATGACGTCGACCACCTTGGCCATGCCCGGCTCGCTCAGGGCCAGGTCGGCCGTCAGGCTAGCCGAGGTGATGAAGTGCTCGTAATCCCGCCGCGCATACTCCCGCGTCGTGGCCATCGCGCTCGCGGCCAGCTCGGTCGCGGCGTCCGGCTCGTCGTATAGCCACCGGGTGGCCTGCGCCAGCGCCGCCAGGAAGCCGCGCAGCGCCGCGGAGTGGGCGGCCGCCCAGCCGGGCCGCACGTTTACCGTGGTGAACTGGTAGTCCGGGACGTAGTCGGAGATCTCGCCCAGATCCGGGTAGCCCTGGTCTTGCGCGAGGTACTTGTGCGGCGGCGTCTGCAGGCCCGCGTCGAGTTTCCCGTCCTGGATCGCCTCCCACCGCGCGGACGCGACGCCGATGGCCTCCAGCTGATAGTCCGCGCCCGCCTGCAGCCCGTGCGCGGCCAGCATCTCGCTCACCAGCAGCGCGGTGCCCTCGGTGGCGTGCGAGACGCCCACCAGGGCGCCGCGCAGGTCGGCGATGGCGGCGATGCCCCGCCGGGCGATGAGCGCATTGGCGAGCTTGCGGGCATTCCCGCCGACGATGACCAGGGCGCCGCCGGGATCGCTCAGCACGCCCTCCGGTGTCCCCAGGCCGATGTCGACGCTGCCGTCCCGGGTGGCGCTGGTCACATTCTGGACCCCGTATAAGACTTTCGCGGTAACGGCGAGGCCCGCCTCGGCGAAAAGGCCCAGATGGTCAGCCGCCCATACCGGCATGTTGGTGAAGATTGGCGCGACCAGGCCAACGGTTAGCGACTGCCTCATCCTCCGGGTCATCTCCTCCGGCCCTCTATCATCGACGGGCCACCATCGCGCGGATCAGCTCAGCGGCGATACCTACTAGTCGTGTACCGTTCTCAAGAAATTGATTCTGTCCTCCAGGAAATACGGGGGTCAAGGCACCGGGCCGGGAGGGATCGCATGGCAGTCCGGGATGGTCTCCTCGAAGCGGACGTGATCGTCGTCGGAGCCGGACCGGTGGGACTGTGGCTGGCCGCTGAGCTCCGCCTCGGCGGCGCGACCGTCACCGTCCTGGAGAAGCGGATTCGCCGGTCCGAGCACTCCCGGGCGCACACGCTGCACGCCCGCACCCTCGAGGTCTTCGCCTCGCGCGGCCTGGTCGGCCCGTGGCTGGAGGAGGGCGTCGAGATACCGACGACGCACTACGCCATGCTGTCCAGCCGCCTCGACCTGTCCGGGCTGGCGTCCGACTATCCGTTCGTCCTGTTCATCCCGCAGGTCCGGACCGAGGAGCTGCTCGAGCGCCATGCGATCGCGACGGGCGTGCGCGTACTGCGCGGCCTGGAGGTCTCCGATATCACCGTGACGGACACGGGCGTGAGCGCGACGGCGATCAGCCCGGCGGGCCAAGATGGCGACCAGCTTGAGCTCGCCGGCCGGTATCTCGTCGGGTGCGACGGGCGGCGCAGCATCGTGCGCACGGCCAGCGGCATCGGCTACACCGGTACCGAGGACGCGCTCACCTGCGTCATGGGCGATGTGCGCCTGGAAGACGACGCCGTGCCGCCCGCGCTGACCATGCACAGCGAGGGCGGCTCGTTTTACGCCGTGCGCCTGGACGCCGCCCGGTACCGGCTGGTGGCCCTGGAGCACGCCACCATGTCGACGCCGCGCGAGGCGGTCCTCGGCCTCGATGAGTTCCGCACCACCGTGAGCAGGCTGACCGGCCGCGACTTCGGCATGCGGGACCCCAGCTGGCTGACCCGCGTCGGCAGCGCGACCTTCCAGGCCGACCGTTATCTCCAGGGCCGGGCGCTACTGGCCGGCGACGCCGCTCACGTGCACTTTCCGATGGGCGGGCAGGGGCTCAACCTCGGCATTCAGGACGCGATGAACCTGGGCTGGAAGCTGGCGGCCGTCGCCCGGCTCGCCGCGGCGCCCGCCTTGCTCGACACCTACGAGCACGAACGTGCCCCCGTGGGCCGCGCGGTCATCGACGACACGCTGGCCCAGACCGGACTGATCGCGGTACCCGGGCGCGAGGGCCAGGCGCTGCGGGGCATGATGACCGCGGCGCTCGCGGAAAACCCGGCCCTTAACGCCAAGCTCGCCGTGGCCGCCGCCGGCATCGACGTGCAGTACCCGGCCGCGGCGGACGCGCATCCTTTCGTCGGGCGGCGGGTGCCGAACTTGCCGCTCCCCGACGGCCGGGACGTCTTCGGGCTGCTGCGGCCCGGCCGGTTCTGCGTCGTCGGGCTGCCGCCGGCTGCCCTCGCTGACCACCTCGGGCCCGAGGCACTGGCCGAGCTGTCAGTCACGCCGGAGGGCTTCGCAGCGGCCGGTCAGCCCTGGGACCGGGTGGGAGCCGCGCTCATCCGCCCTGACGGGCACCTGGCCTGGGCCGTAGACCGCGACGGCGGCGTGCGGCCGGGCGATGCCCGGGCGGAGGGTGTCGCCGGAGCGGCCGGTGTCGCCGTCGCGGCCGGTGTCGCCGTCGCGGGCGGTGTCGCCGGAGCGGCCGGCGATGCCGTCGCCGAGCTGCTGCGCTGGCTGCCCGGCTTACGCCCGGCTGGCTAGCTCTCGGCGGATCGCCGTCGGCGCCCCGCGCTGGCGGAGCCCGCCTGACGGCTGGGCCGTGCCGCCGGAGGCCCGGGTTCAGGCAGTTTGCGGTGCGTGCGACCGGGCAGCGCGAGGACCAGTTCGAGCCAGTGAGCCAGGTCCCTGATCTCACGATCCACGGCGGCGGTCATCGTCGTGTCGAACACCACGTCGTGGTGGATCGCGTCGACCCGCAGCATCCCGGCCTTGCGATCGGCGGTGGCGTCGAGCTTGCCCACCAGCCGGTCGCCGTACAGGATCGGTAGCGCGAAATATCCCCAGCGGCGCTTGGCCGCGGGCTTGTACATCTCCAGCTGATAGTCGAACTCAAACAGCTCGACCGTGCGCTTGCGGTCGTGGATGAGCCGGTCGAAGGGCGACAACAGCGCCGCACGCGCCGAGAACGGCTGGCCCAGCAAGGACGGATCGACTCGCCAGGTGCCCTTGACCCGTCGACGACGGCCGGCTCTCCGGCCTCGCCCACGTCCGTCGGCCCAACCGGATTTTCCGGTCCCCGGGCGCGCGCGACGCCCAGTGACCGCAGCCGCCGCTCGTTGCGGAGGCGCAGCGCCTCGTCCCTGGGGACCACCGGGTCATCGGGTAGACCCGGGCAGCCAGGTCCCACAGCCGGTCGTTGGCCCGTACCCAGTCGCGGCGGGCCGCCCGCCAGCCGGCCAGTTCACCAGGCTCGGGCCTGATCCCAGGAGGCCATGTCCGCGCGGTAGAGCGCCAGATCCTCGCGGGGCCGGATCATCGCCCGCAGTTCCAGCAGCGCCCGGTCCGCCAGCGCGCCGGCCAGCTCGGCTGACGAGTACGACGATCCCAGGCGGCTCCAGGCCACGAGATCGGCATTGGGCGCAATCGCGGCGATCGGGTCGATCTGGAGCAGAGTCAGCTGCCGCACCGCATCAAGCAGCTCAGTCGGCCGCGAGCGATCCAGGAGCTGCGCGCGCACGGCGATGCGGCGCGCGTCGAGGCGGGAGAGCTCGTGGACGGTCACGGCTTCGAGACTAGGGCGGATCCGACAGGAAGCCACTTGCCGCCGGAGCCAGGCGCTGATTGCGGTGACATGGACTGCGGCTTCGTCGCGCAGCGAGTTTGTCCTACCGGGTCGGGGCCTTAAGCATGCCCCTCGGACCCCGACGGCGCGGCTAGACCGGGTGGGTGTCGGGGGTGGCGGTGTAGGTGCGGCCGGCGGGGGTGGTCCAGATGAAGGTGCCGGGGCGGGGCTGGGTGAGGGTCCAGCCGAGGTGCTGCTTGAGGATGTGGTGGGCGCGGCACAGGCCACCGTGCAAGTCATAACAACACAGGTCGCCCGCACGGCTCCTCAGCGAAGGAGCGAGCATCATGCAGGAAGATCTCAACGAAGGCAGGCTTCCCTGATGAGCATTCTCCGCTCGGCCAGCAGCAAGAACCTTGGCGCGACCGGCGGCCGTCAGCCGTCGGCGTCCCAGGGGTTGATGAGGCCGATCCCGGTATCCGTGAAATCGCCGATGTTACGGGTGGCCAGCGTTGCGCTGTGCACGCGGCAGATGGCGGCGATCTGAGCATCCGCCGTGCTAATGGGTCGCCCCTTTTTCTCTCTGCCGACGACGACGGCAGCGTACTGCTCAGCGGCCAGGCCGTCGAAAGGCTCCAGGCGGCCGCGGAAATCCTCGTTGATCAGCACATCGATAGTTTCCGCGAGTGCGGCCCTCCGTCGCCCGTCCGGCAGGCGGGCGACGCCGTAAAGCAATTCCGCGGCCGTGATCGCAGTGGTGGCGACTTCGGCGGCGGGCAGCGAGTCAAGCCAGGTCACCACGCTCTGCTCGGGGTCGATGCGGGCGAGTTCGGAGATGACGTTCGTGTCGAGGACGATCACGCGTCGCGGTGCTCACCCAGTGGCGCCGCGCGTGGCAGCTCGTTGCGCGCAGGAAGGTCAAGGTCTGCGCCGCCCAGGTCGGCGAACCGCGCGTGAATATGACTCCCGAGGCCGAAGTTCGGCGTCGGGGAGGCCAGGCGTTCGGCGAGGATGGCCCGCACTTCGGCTTCCATCGATCGTCCGTGCTGTGCGGCAAGGACACGGAGCCGGGCGTGTGTCTCCCCATCAAGTCCGCGGATCGTCAACGTCGCCATCGTCAACCCTCCTTACGCAGGCAATGCTTACAATGCTATCACTGCATCACCAGGTCCGGGGCGCCCAAGCGCCCAACCCGCACTCCGTCAGCTCGGTTCAAGCCCTCGTGGCCCGTAGCAATCATGTTCGCCATCGCGTTCGGGCTGTCCATGGACTACGAGGTCTTCCTCCTCACCCGGGTCCGCGAGATGTGGGCACGCACGCATGGCAACCACACGGCTACCGGCGGCCACGTGGCAGACGCAAAACAGCCGGGGTGCGGGCCGGGACGGTCCGCGACATCCTCACCCACCTGGCCAAGGGCGCCAGCACGTTCTCCTGCGGTCGTGGCGTGTCCTACTGCAACGAGAAGCCCGCCTGCAAGTTATAACTACACACCTGCCTACCTACGGCAAGGACTTGTGTCACACGGATGAGTCAGGCGCCGCGGCCGGGCCGCACGATGCCCTTCTCGTAGGCGAAGACCACGACTTGCACGCGGTCGCGCAGGTCCAGCTTGGCGAGGATGCGGCCGATGTGGCTCTTGATGGTTGTCTCGCTCAGGTAGAGCTTCGCGGCGATCTCGGCGTTGGACAGGCCTTCGGCTACCAACTGCACGACCTCGATCTCTCGCCCGCTGAGGCGTCCGGCCGCGCTGGTTGCGGGTATGCCGGGGGCGGGGCCGCGGCGGCGTCCCGCGACACCCACGCCGGCCGCCCGCCTGCCGCTAAGCCGATCTTGGCGTCCCGCCCGGCTGACCGCGCCGCGACCTGCGCGACCATCGCCAGCTCCCCGGCCTGCGCCCACGAGGCCACCTTCCGGAACGCCGCCGCCAGCCCCGCCAGATCCCGGTCCGCCGCCCCGCCCGGCACCTGCGCCGACAGCCACGCCGCCAGCCCTGGACCCGCCGGCATGCACTCCGCCACCACCCCGGCCAGGTCAACGCAGGCGCTCTCATCGTCATCACCAGCCGCCAGGATCTCCTCCTGGCCAGCATCGCCGGCCGCCTCCAGCGGCCTGCCGATCGCCGCCAGCACCCCGGCCAGGTCAAACTCAAACGACCACCGCAACCCGCCATCCCCCATACTCGACTCGGCGCTGCCCTCTAGCCAAGAGGCCGCCCCGGCCGCCGTGCTCGGCCTGGCTTCGTCGCGTCGGCCGGCAGTTGCGTCAGCTCCGGGGTACCCGAGCCCCTTTCCCGAGCTGCGGGTTCTTCGCCGTCCATTAATGGATCACCTCCCGACTACCGGAGCTGGCCTGCTGGCTCGATGTGCGGGTCCGCACTGCCCTTGTCTTAGATCAGGTTATCGACCGCTACTGACATTCTGAGACTCATGGCGCTAGCAGATTCGAATAGCTCCCTTCAGCTGGCCGTCGGTTTCCTCAGGATGCGCTCCGCGCAGATGGCCAGGCCGATCTCGTGGAGCTGTTTGCGTCGGAGGTGCACCGGGCGGACGCGCAGGCGGCCTGGACAGGCCGGCCTGCGCCCCGGCGAGGCGAGCGGACGGACAGCCGGCTAGGACAGGCCGGCGGCGATCTGGCTGGCGAGCTCCGCTAGCGGCACGGCGACCTGGCGGGCCATCGACGCGGGCATCCTGCTCAGCGGGGCGGCAACGCTCACGGCGGCGACCGGGCGGCCGCTGGAATTGAGCACGGCGACGCCGACGGAGCTGACGCCATCCTCGCTCTCGCCCATGCTGACGGCATAGCCGCGCTTGCGCACCCGGCCCAGCTCCGTCCGCAGGGCCGACTTTGTAATGATCGTGCGGCGGGTCCGGGCAGGCAGCCCTTCAGCGCGGTAGATGCGGTCGATCTCGCTGTCGGGCAGCGCCGCGAGCATGGCCTTGCCGACGCTCGTGGCGTGCGCGGGCAGGATGCGGCCGGTGCGCCCGGCTACCCGCAGCGCGTGCCCGCTCTCGACGGCGTCCAGGAACCGAGCGTCGGCTCCTTCCAGCGCGGCCAGGTGAACGGTCTCGCCCACCTGCTCCATGAGCGCCTCCAGGCAGGGCCGGGCGATGGAGCGGATATCCATGGCCCGGACGACGCTCAGGCCCACCTCGATCAGGGCCGGCCCGGCCCGGTAGGCGCGCGACGCGGGATCCTGCCGGACGAAGTCGTGGTAGGCCAGCATGGCCATCAGCCGGTGAGCGGTGGACTGCGCGACGCCGAGTGCCTCGCGCGCTTCCGACAGCCTGATTTCGCCCCGGTCCCGGAACATCAGCAGCAGGCGCAGCGCGTTGTCGACCGACTCGATCGGGTACTGCGGGCGCGGGATGCCGGTCCCGTCCGCCCTGACGGCGACGTTCGGCCTGGTCGCCCCCTTGGACCCCGTCGGCCCCTTGGCCTGCGCCGGCATCTAGGAGCTGACCGTCGGGGGGGCGTAGCCGTCGCGGATCCGTAGGTAGCGCGCGTCTACGGCGTCGGGCGATTTCGGCATCGATGTCCTTCTGCGGGACGACGATCGACGGCCACAGGTCATCAAGCCAGGCACCTGCGCCCGGTCACGTCGACGAAGGCAGCCTTGAGATCGTGGTTCTCGGCCTTGAGGCCGTGGTTCTCGACCGTGCAACCGTCGTTCTCGACCGTCATGCCGACCTCCAGTGCCATCAGCAGAAGCTAATTCTGCATACTAGCCTCGCCGGCAGCGCCCATGAGCTCCGGCGGATGGCGCAGTAGCCTCGAGGCATGACCCTTTTCCAGCGGGCGCACGACATAGTCGCGGCTAAGGCCAACAAGGCGCTCGACGCCGCCGAGAAGCCCGACGAGATGCTCGACCTGTCGTATGAGCAACTGCTCGACCAGCTCACTCAGGTCCGCCGCGGCCTGGTGGACATCGCCGCGGCGCGCAAGCAGATCGAGCTCCAGGCCCAGCAGCTCCAGCACACGGTGAGCCACCTGCAGGACCAGGCGAAGGCGGCGCTCGCCCAGGGCAACGAGGAGCTGGCCAGGGAGGCGCTCTCCCGCAAGGCCGCCGCCCAGGCTCAGATCGATGCCCTGGAGCCGCAGCACCAGCAGCTCACCGACCAGGAGCAGAAGCTCGAGCAGACCCTGGCCGCCCTGCAGCACAAGGTCAACGAGTTCCGGACGCAGAAGGAAGTGCTGAAGGCCCAGTACACCGCGGCTCAGGCCACCAGCTCGGTGGACGAGAGCGTGACCGGGATCTCCGCCACCGCGGGCGACGCGGGAGCGGCCCTCCAGCGGGCCCAGGACAAGATCTCCACCATGCAGGCCCGGGCTGGCGCCCTGGACGAGCTGCTTCAGTCCGGGGTGCTCGAAGACGTCGGGGGCGACACCGACGACATCCAGCGGGAACTTGACGAAGCCGGGTCGGCGGCCGGGGTGGACTCCGAACTCGCTGCGCTCAAGGCTGAGATCGGCCCGGGCCGCCCGCCGCCGCAGCAGCTCACCAGCTGAGGGGCTAGGCAGCTAAGCCGCCCGCCGGGGCCTGTCCCCCTGCCGCGTGGGTAAGCATGTAGCAGCGTGGGAGCCGCGATCGCGGCCCGGGCATGGCGAGGAGGACCCGACATGGCGGAGGCGGAAGGTGACCAGGCGGCGGGATCCGTCGCCGCCGGAGTGGAGCGCTCCCTGGCCGCTTCGCTCCGGCTGGCCGTCATCCCCGTCGCGTTCCTGGTCCTCGCGGCTCTCGGGGCGTTCGTCTACGGGGGCGCCGTGTTCGTCCGCTCGGCCATCCAGGTGGGCCGGCATCCCTTTCCGGTCGGCCATCATGTCGGCTTGTTCCTGCTGGATATTGACCTGTTCCTGATCGGCGCGACCTTGCTGATCTCGGCCGTCGGCTTCTACGAGCTGTTCATCCGCGAGATTCGCGTCAACGGCGTGACCAGGATGCCCGCCTGGCTGGAGATGCGCGATCTTAACGATCTCAAGGGCCGGGTCATCGCGATGATCGTCATGGTCCTCGCGGTGAGCTTCGTCGAGCTGGCCGTGCAATCCCACAATGGCCTGGAGGTGCTGGAGCTAGGCGGCGGCGTCGCCGTGGTCATCATCGCCCTGACCGTGTTTCTCCGGCTGACCAGCGGCCCAAACGGCAAGAGCCCCGCCAAGCCGCTGTGAGCCGAGTCAGCTGCTCACGGCGGTGAGCACCGCCAGCAGGAAGGTGGCCAGCGCCGCTACGCCGTGACCGACGGGGACCAGAGCGGCCGGCCGAAGGCTGGGCGACCAGGCGGGCCGGGCCGGGCCGGAGGCCACCCTGGCCAGCAGGTCGTCGACGAGCTGGCCGGCCAGCACGTCATCGGTGAGCGCGCGGTCGAGCACCTCGTCGGTGACCCGCTCGGAAGCGGCGGCCTGGCCGGGTCTGGGTGGCCCCGGGTAGGGAGTCAGCAGGGTCACCGTGCAGACGCCGAGCCCGACGACCAGCATGAGCACCCCGACTGCCGACCAGGCCAGCACCGGCCAGCCGGCCACCAGGTAGCCGATCCACACCGTCAGCCCGGTCAGGGCCAGGCCGAAGTGGGTGAACACGACTGCCGGAGCCAGGCCCTCCCTGGCCGCGCGTTGCCGCCGCAGGCCTCCCCGGGCGATCCACCTGCCGAGCATGTAAGCGCCGATGCTGGCGGTGATGAGCCAGGCGACGAGGGTGTCGATGCCGAGCCCGCTGGGGCCGGCTGCCGCGGGACGCTCGGCCGGCGCCGCGCACCCGGCCGCGAGCAGCGCCGTGAGCAGGCCGCCCGCAGTCATGACAGCCTTGATCATGACGCGCATGGGCTTCTCCGTCCCAGGGACCGAGCGCTGCGGATCTCCTACTGGATCATGCGGGTTACCGCTCCTGCTCAGTGGGGCGGATCAGCATCTCGTTGACCGCGACGTGCCGGGGCCGGGTCACGATGTAGGCGATCGCGTCGGCGATGTCCTCGGCCTGCATCCGCTGCCCGAACTGGCCGCGCAGGCCCTCGAGGACCTCCGGCCGGTTGTGCTCGGCCAGCTCCGTGGCGGTGGCGCCCGGCTCGACCAGCGAGACCCGGACGTAGCGCTTGGCCAGCTCCTGGCGCAGGGACTCGCTGAACGCGCCGACGCCGTGCTTGGTCAGGTTGTAGACGCCGCTGCCATTGCGCGCCACCCGGCCGGCCACCGAGCTGATGTTGACCATGTCGGCGACCTCACGCGGGCTGTCCTTGCCCGCGCTGATCAGGTGCGGGAGCGCCGCATGCGCGCAGTACAGCAGGCCCAGCACATTGAGCTCGACCATCCGCTGCCACTCCGACAGGGGCGCGTCGACCGCCGGGCCGAGCAGCATGACCCCGGCGTTGTTGATCAGCGTGTCGAGGCGGCCTAGCTCTGCGACGGTGCGCTCGACCGCTTCAGTGGCCTGCTGCTCGTTAGTGATGTCGGATTCCAGGACCAGCGCGGTCCCGCCCTGGTCGCGGATCTGCGCGGCGAGCGCGTCCAGCCGGTCCCGGCGCCGGGCCGCCAGCGCCACGGCGGCGCCCCGGGCGGCCAGCGCGGTGGCCGCGGCGGCGCCGATTCCACTCGAAGCCCCCGTGACCAGCGCCACCGTGCGATCCAGTACTGCCATCGGAACCCCGTCTCTGCCGCGCCCGCCCGTCCGTCCGTCCGCTAGGAACTCTAGGGGACCCGGCCCCGGCCGGGCAGAACGGGTCAGGGCCGGGGTCCTGAGCCCGTCCGGCTGGTTCGGGCCATCGCGGGGATGACGACGGCCGCCACCGCGAGGTGCATCACGATCAGTCCGACGCTGGCCGCCGTCGTGGTCGCGGCAATCAGGGGTAGGGCCAGGGACGCGACCAGAGCGGCCAGCGCAGCGCTGACCCACAGGGCGCTGGCGCGCGGGGTTCGCTTGTCCAGGACGGCCAGTAGCAGCCAGCCGAGCAGCGAGAAGGCCAGGCTGACCCCGATGACCTCGCCGATCCCGATGGTCTGGGGATGGGCGCTGCCGAACCGGATGGTCAGGTCAACGCCCAGCAGAGGGACCTCGATCATCCAGGCGACGGCGCCGGCGAGCGCCCCGCCGGCGACGGACAGCGCCCGGCTCCGGCCCTGCTTGTGGTCCTGGATGGTTGGCGCGGAGGTGGTCAGCATCGCGTTCTCCCTAGGTCGGCTGCTGTCGTCAGCGCTTGGTTGCGCCGCTAGCACCGAGGCTGTCCTGACTCCCGGTAATCAGGCATCGGCCGCCGGAGGATTTCGGGGCTGCTTCGTCCGCAGCAGCGGGATACTCCCAGCGGAGTACCGCGACGGCCGCCCCAGGGACGATGGCACGCCGTTCCCGCCGGTTATACGCTCCAAGCGATGCGCATCAGGGGCGTGACCAGCGTGCCGCGGCGCTGGCGGAACGCCGCCGGCGTGGCGGTGGTGACGCTGCTCACCGTGATCGGCTCCTATGCCGAGGCCAACCCCGCCCATACCTACGGCGGCCTGCACCTGACCAGCCATCCCCCGCTGCCGGCCTACCTTCTGGTCGCCATTCCGGCGCTGGCCCTCGCCGGGCGCGACCGCTACCCGGTCAGGGTCTTCCTGCTGGCCGTGGCCGGCGCTGTCGGCTGGGCTGCGCTCGGCCAGATAGACGGGGCCGCACTCGTCCCGGTCCTGGTAGCGCTGTTCTGGGTCGCCCTCACCCGGTCCCGCCGGGTCGTGCTGATGGCTGGCCTGGCCGGGGCGATGGCCATCTTCCTGGCGGAGGGACTGTTCGGCCCGTTCGGCTGGCTCGGCGGCCCGAACGCGACCATGTGGCCCGAATTGCTTGCCGCGGCCGCGCTCGGCGGCTACGTAGCGGCGCGGCGCCAGTGGCTGGCCGCCGAGCGAGACCGGAAGGAGCGGACCGAGCAGATCCGGGAAGAGGAAACCCGCAGGCGGGTCGACGCCGAGCGGATGCGGATCGCCCGCGAGCTCCACGACGTCGTCGCCCATTCGATGGCGATGATCAACGTGCAGGCCACCGCAGCGAGCCTGCTCCTAGCTGACGATCCCGGCCGGGTCGCCGACGCGCTCCAGGAGATCCGCCGGGCCAGCAAGGGCGGCCTGCGCGAGCTGCGGGCGATACTCGACGTCCTGCGGCAGGTCGATGGGGACAGCCCCGCGCTCCCCGGTCCGGACCTGGGCGCGATTCAGGCGCTCGTCGACGCGACTAGCGCGGCCGGCACGCCCACCACGCTGCATGCCGACAGGCCCCCGGCTCCCCTGCCACCGCCGGTCGCGCTCGCGGTCTACCGGATCGTGCAGGACTCACTGACCAACGTGGTCCGCCATGCCGAGCGGGCCGCCGCTACCGTAACCCTGCGTTACGAGCCCGGCCACCTGCTGGTGGACGTCGTCAACGACGGCGGGAGCACGCACGCCCCGTTCAGCGACGGGGCCGGCGCCGGCCTGGAGGGAATGAGGGAGCGGGCGGCTGCCCTCGGCGGCACACTCGAGGCGGGGGCGCGTCCGCGGGGCGGCTTCCGCGTGCACGCCAGGCTCCCGACGGCAGCGGCCGCCCGCAGCGAGGAGTCAGCAGTCATCGCGACGGTTCCCGACGCCGCCCGGCGCAGCGGCGACGCCGCCACCCAGCAGCGCGCGGGCCGGCCGTGATCAGGGTCCTGCTCGCCGATGACCAGGCCCTGGTCCGGGCCGGCTTCAGGGTCCTGGTCGGCATAGCCCCCGACATCGAGGTGGTCGGTGAGGCTGCCGACGGCGCGGCCGCAGTCGCCATGACCCGCTCTCTGCAGGCCGAGGTGGTGCTGATGGACATCCGCATGCCCGGCACCGACGGCCTGGAGGCGACCCGCCAGATCGTCGCCGATCCCGACCTTGATGGCGTTCGTGTCGTGATCCTCACCACCTTTGCCGAGGACGAGTACGTTTTCGAGGCGATACGCGCCGGAGCGAGCGGGTTCCTGGTCAAGGACATCGAGCCGGAGGACCTGGTCAACGCCATCCGGGTGGTGGCCCGCGGCGACGCGCTGCTCTCACCGAGCGTCACCCGTAAGCTGATCTCCAGTATCGCCGGGCGCGGACCGGCGCAGCGGATGGACCCGTCCGCGCTGTCGGTGCTCACCGATCGCGAGCGGGAAGTGCTCGCCCTGGTGGCCGCCGGGATGAGCAACGACGAGATCGCCGGCACCCTCTATATGAGCCCGCTGACAGCCAAGACCCATGTCAGCCGCACGATGGTCAAGCTCGGGGCCAGAGACCGGGCCCAGCTCGTGGTCACCGCTTACGAAACCGGCCTGGTGCGGCCCGGCCTGTCCTGAGCCGGCGTACGGCTCGGATGGCGGTAGTCACCGCCAGCGGCCGAGAAAGCTGAGCACGCGCTGCTTCAGCAAGGTGGCGGCGTCCTCGTCGTAGGAGGGCAGGCTGCTGTCAGCGAACAGGTGCTGATCGCCGGGGTAGAGGAACAGCTGCGCGTCCTCGGCGGTCTTGACCAGCTCGCGGGCGGCGTCCAGATCGCCGTCCGGGACGAAATACGGGTCGCCGTCCATCGCGTGAATCTCGACCGGAACGCCCGGCGGCCACGGGCCCCCGAACTCCGCCGGCGGGATACAGGCATGAACCAGCAGGGCTCCCAGCGCCCCCGGCCGTGTCTGGGCCAGCATCTGCGCCGGCAGCACCCCCAGGGAGAACCCGGCATAGACGATCTCACCGGGCAGGTCCTCGACGGCGAGGCGGCCCCGCTCGATGACGGTGTCGAAGCCGGTCTGCTGGGCATAGGCAACGCCCTCGTCAAGGGTGTCGAAGGTACGGCCCTCGTACAGGTCGGGCACGGTCACCCGATGGCCGGCCTGAGCGAGCTCATCGGCGAACTGGCGGATGCCGCCGGTGAGGCCCTGAGCGTGATGAAACAACACGACGTCGGTCAACGATGGCTCCTTCGCTGGGGCTGGACGGCTCCGGGATCCCGACTCATCGGTCCCGGAGCGAGCGAGGCTCCGCCCTCCCCCTGACAATCTTGGTCAGGCGGACGCACCAGCGACAGCAGGAAGAAGGGGCCTACGCCTCGACGAGGATCACCAGGGTCTCGGGTAGCACGCCATCGTCGGCCATCGCATCAGACATCGTCGCGGTCTGCATGGCCGACATGACGGCGTCCATGTCGGCGACGTCCATCAGCACCGCTACCCGGGTCGGGGTCTGCGGGTCGACAAACGTCCGGATGTTGGTGACCCCCAGGGCGCCGAAGACTTCCTCGCGCCTCGGCGAGGCCAGCCAATGATCGGTGTCCTTCACATCATGATGAGCGATGACGGTCGGCATAATTTTCCCCCTCGGCGTCGCGTAGCCAGCGGTTATAGCCTGGCCGGGCCGACGTTACACCCATCTACCGCATAACCTATAGAGGCAAGAATCATCCAGGTCAGCAATAACCTCGGCGCAGCGGTCCCGGGAAATTGAAATAACTACAGAATTCATAACATGCCAGCCTAGGCGGCTAGTCTCGTCCGGTAATCTGCGATCATGCTCGCGCGGTGGTGGCATGGGATGATAGCCGTGCTGGTTTTCGGGGCTGTCGTGCTGCAACTCCTGATCGCTGTTCGCGTGAGCGGTACCCCGCACGACGTCACCGCCGGCGTCCTGCGCGGAAGCAGCCTTCCCGGCCGGCTCATCCGGGTCCTCAGCTTCTTCACCATCCAGAGCAACCTGCTCTGCGGCATCGTCTCCGCGCAGCTCGCGGCCCGGCCGGACCGGGACGGGCCAGCGTGGCGCGTGCTGCGCCTGGCCGCCCTCGTCGGTATCACGGTCACCGGCGTCGTCTACTCCACCGTGCTGGCCGCCATCCATGAGCCCAACGGCCCGGCCGAGACCTCGGTGAACCTGATCGTGCACTACATCGTGCCGATCGCGATGATCGCGGGCTGGCTGGCGTTCGGGCCCCGGCCGCGAATCACCGAGCGGACGGTCCTGTGGTCCCTGCTGTTCCCGCTGCTCTGGCTGGCGTACACGCTGGTGCGCGGAGCCATCTGGGGCTGGTACCCCTACCCTTTCCTCGACGTTGCCTCGCATGGGTATGCCCGGGTCGCCCTGAACGCCGTGGTGGTCACCGTCGTGCTCGGGCTGGTCGCGGCCCTGTTCGCCTTCGGCGACACCCGATTGCCGCCCGCCCCGCGGGCCGCGCGCGAAGCCGCAGTGACGCCCGCGGCCTGACTACCGCCGGCGGGCACCCGCAACCGCTGATCCGCGAGTGACGACGATGACTGGCGAGCAGCTGACCAGGGCCACGGGAATCACCACGTGCGTGGCGGGCTGCGGGGCGGGGCGGGCTGGGGCGGGGGCTGGGGTCCGGAGCTCGGCGAGCCGGTGCCGGGAGGGCAGCAGTACGGCGGTAATGATCGCGCCGACTCCGAGCAGCACGGCCGAGACGGTGAAGGCGGTGGTGTAGCCGTGGGTGGCCGCGATGGCCGGGGCCAGCGGCCCGGTGTGGTGGCTGACCAGATAGCTGGCCGTGGTGGTCAGCGCGATGGTGCTGAGGGCGGAGGTGCCGATGGATCCGCCGACCTGCTGCATGGTGTTGACCAGGGCCGAGGCCACGCCTGAGTCCTCGCGGCGGACGCCCGCGGTGGCGGTGTTGATGGCCGGGGCGAAGATCATGCCGAAGCCGAGGCCCATGACAAGCATGACGGGCAGGACGTGGCCCGCATAGCTGGAGGTCACAGTGAGCTGGGCCAGGTAGATCATCGCGGCAACCCCCAGCAGCATGCCCAAGACGATCAGGACCCGCGGCCCGAACCGGGGCAGGGTCACGATGCTGGAGACGTTGGAGCTGATCAGGATGCAGCCGACGAAGGGCAGGAATAGCAACCCGCAGGTCACCGGGGTATATCCCTTGACCACCTGCAGGTAGTAGGTAAGGAACAGGAAGACGCCGAAGATCGCGATTCCGGCCAGGCCGACGGCGGCGTAGGAGCCGCCGCGGGTGCGGTCCAGGATCACCCGCAGCGGCAGCAGCGGGTGACTGACCCGCTGCTCGGCCAGGACAAACGCGGCCAGCAGGAGCACCCGGCCACCAGGGAGCCGATGGTGCCCACGGCCGTCCAGCCGGCGGTCTCGGCATGGGAGAACCCGAACACCAGTAGGAACAGCCCGGCCGACGACAGCACGGTGCCGGGCCAGTCCATCGGCGGCCGGGTAGCCGGGCGGCTGGTGCGCAGGTAGGCCAGGGCGCCGGCCGCGGTGAGCGCAGCGAACACCAGGTTGACATACAGGGTGTACCGCCACGAGAGGTACTGGGTGAGCACCCCGCCCAGGATCAGCCCCAGGGCGCCCCCGCCGGCGGCGACCGACCCGAACACCCCGAAGGCCTTCCCCCGCTCACGCGGGTCCTGGAACGTGCTGACCAGGGTGCCCAGCGCCGCCGGCGCCAGCAGGGCACCGAATGCGCCCTGCAGCGTCCGGGCCGCCACCAGCATCCCGAACGACACCGCGGCACCCCCCAGGGCCGAGGACACAGCGAACCCGGCCAGGCCCACGAGGAAGACCCGCTTGCGGCTGAACATGTCACCGATCCGGCCGCCGAGCAGCAGCAGGCTCCCGAACGCCAGCGCATAGGCCGTCACCACCCACTGCCGGTCACTGTTCGGGAAGCCTAGCGAACGCTGGGCCGAGGGCAGCGCGATGTTCACGATGGTGGAATCCAGCACCACCATCAGCTGGGCGATCGCGACCACGACCAGGACCAGCCAGCGCCGATCAGCGGGCGCGGCCGGGCTGGCAGGCGCATCAGGGCTGGGGGCCGCGGCAGATGACATGAGACCTCCCCGAGGGTCACCATAGGCATACGAAAAACGCCGCGTCCATCTCGGTCCGGGCCGATGACCCTGGCCGGCGCTTCCCTCCGCCATTTCCGGAACCCGGGCCCCGCATCACCCCCGGCGGGTGATGCGGGCCGCCGGAAAAGACCGCAGTCTTCGTTATAAGCGCAGAACCTAACGTCTCCCCCAACCGGGTCGGGCGCATGCTCATGCGCGGGGTACACGATGCGGCCGTCGGCAAGGCCTATATGGGGAGCGCACATGGGCTGGATCTTGGGGATCATCTACTTCGTGCTGCTGGTCACGCTGGGCCTGCTGTCCCTCCGGAAGGGCCACTGGGTCATGTTCATCGTGGGCGTGTTCATTCCGCTCTTCTGGCTCATCGGTGCCCTGCTGCCCCGGCGGATGGCCCGGGCGTAACACCGAGCTGCCCAGCTCGACCGTCCCGGGCGCCGGGCCTACCGGGCGTCGTTGCGTGCCATCTGGGCAGCTCGTAGCTCGGCGTGCATCTCCCAGGGCGGCTGCGGCAGCACGTGCCCGGTCTCCAGCAGCGACTTGAGGTTGGCCAGCACGGCGGGCCAGCCAGCCGAGACCGCGCCCACGGCATCCTCATCGGCCAGGTTCTCGTGGGTCACGGTCAGCCGGACGATGCCCTGATACGGCTCGATGAGGAACGTCACCGCTGACGGGCCAGCGTCTGGCTCAGCGCCGGGTGCGCCGAAGGTCAGGACGAGCCGCTCCGGGGGTACCGATTCGAGCACCGTTCCCACGACGTCGGCGATGTCCGAGCCATCGACGCGCCGGTGTTCCCAGGGCGAGCCGGCCTGCCAGTCGGAGACGTTGCGGTGGCCCCAGTACTCGGCGGTCAGGTCCGCGTCGGTCAGTGCGTGCCAGACCCGCTGCGGGGTGGCCTGGATGTAGGTGACGTACACGAAGGCGGGCTTGCCGGCGGTCATGGCTGGCTCCTCTGCATGTCGCCTGACGGCGTCGAGTGCGCGCAGGCGAGGCTGATCGAAGGGCGCGATCCAGCGCCTCTGGATGTCGTGGATCGGGACGGGGTTGAGGTAGTGCAGCTTCTCCCGGCCGCGCCGCACCGTGCTGATGAGGCTGGCTTCTTCCAGCACAGACAGGTGCTGGGTGGCCGACTGCCGGGCCATGTCCAGCTGCCCGCAGAGCGCCCCCAGCGTCTGCCCGCTATCACGGCGAAGGCTGTCGAGCAGCCTCCGCCGAGTCGGATCGGCAAGCGCCTTGAACACCTTGTCCACGTCGTTGGTCATGTCAAGCGGCGAGGAGCGGCAACGCCGGTCTCGTAGGCGATCACGACGAGCTGGGCGCGATCACGCCCGTGCAGCTTGCTGAGCAGGCGGCTGACGTGGGTCTTGATGGTGGCCACGCTGAGGTGCAGGTTCGCGGCGATCTCAGCGTTAGACAGGCCAGCCGCCACTTGCTCGAGCACCTCGTACTCGCGCTCGGTGAGGTGCGCCAGGGCCCCGTCCGCCGCCGGGGCAGTCCGGGGCCGCCGGGCGAACTCGGCGATCAGGCGCCGGGTGATGCTCGGCGTCAGCAGGGCGTCGCCCCGGGCGACGATCCTGATGGCGTCGAGCAGATGCTCGGGCGGCGCCTGGATGCCATCGCAGGCTTCGCCGACGACGCGCAGATCGGCGGCCGAGTCGACGAGCATCCTGAACCCGGCCCGGACCAGGGCTTCGTCGTCAGCGATCAGCACCCGGATCTCGTCGGCCCGACCGCTGGGGCCGGCCGCGCTGGCCGGACCGCTCGGGCCAGCCGGGCGGCCATTCACTGGCGACGGTCCGGGGCTGGCAGCCGGGCCACGACGGCGAAGCCGCCGCCGGGCCGGGCCTGCGCGGTGAGCTGGCCGTCCAGCATCGCCGCTCGTTCCTGCATGCCGACCATTCCGAGGCCGGCGGAGCGGGCAGCCGTTTGCGGCGGCCCAGGTCCGTCGTCGGTCACGGTGATGGTGAGCTCGGCCGGGCCACGAGCTACCTCCAGCCAGGCCCGCGCCCCGGGGGCATGCTTCGCCACGTTGGTCAGCGCTTCCTGGACGATGCGGTAAGCAGAGAGCTCCACGGCCACGCCGTAGGCACCAGGCTGTCCGCTGCACCGGTAGCTGAGGCGCATGCCGCTGCCGCGCAGCCGGGCGACGAGCGCGGGAAGATCGCCGAGAACCGGCGCGGCGGTCTCCTCCCCGGCCGCCGGCTCCCGGATCTGCCGGAGGAGATGCCGCAGTTCGTCCAGCGCGGAGCGGCTGGCCGTCTCAATGGCCGCCAGCGCGACTCGCGCTTCGCCGGGCTGCTCGTCCAGCAGCAGCCGCGCCACGCCCGACCGGACCGCGATCATGCTCAGGCTGTGCGACACCACGTCGTGCACGTCCCTGGACAGCCGGAGGCGCTCTTCGGCTCGCGCACGTCCTTCCGTTTCCGCGGCCCGGCGCCGGGCCTCCAGCTCCAGGCACTGCCGGTAGCCGCGGCGGGCACGGGCCATGTCGCCGGCCAGCCACGCCGGGGCCGCCACGAGAGCCTGAACGGCGTCCTGATCCTGGCCGGGATGAAGGCGCAGGGCGAGCGGGAGCACAGCCCAGATGGCCAGCCCGGTCAGGATCGTCGCGGTCAGCGAGGACCGCCGGTCGCAGCGATCAGCCGCGGTGAAGACGGCGATCGCGAGATTGGGGCCCGCGCTGCTGACGAACGGCGTGAATCGCACGCCCGCGAGTGCCGCCGCGATGTAGACGACCGCGACGGCGACGACCGTCACGACCGGCCATCTTCGCCGCACGACCAGGGGTGCGGCGGCCAGGACACCGAAACCGGCGACGGCCAGCCGCGACCCGGTCCCGCCGACCGCCCCGGCCAGGGCGGGCAGCGTGAAGACCGCGCAGCAGGCCGCCGCGATTAGGACATCGATGGCATCGGGCACAGACCGGTGCGTCAGCCGGTCGGACAGCCGGGCAAACCATGGCGGGGCGGCCGCCTGCGCCGGCGGCCCGCTCATCCGCGAGATCGCCATGACCCGACCGTAACGCGGCACCCCAGTCCCGGTCGCCGGCCTTCCGGGGGAATCAGGTGTCATCCTCCGGACTGGCTGCGCGGCATTACTCCGCCGAGCGGATGACGCCAGGTCGAGACGCTGGCCCGACGACGCCAGGCCGCCCGGGCAGCGAGCGTGGGCTCATGACAACGACCAAGATTCGCCCCGTCGCCGACCAGCTATCCCTGCCCCTGACCGTCCTCGCCGCCGGGCTGTTCGCCGCCGGACTGCTCTCCGGCTGGTTCCAGTACCTTGACCGGTCGCCGGCTCTGGCCAGGCAGGTCGCTGGCACGTCAGCCTGGTGGCAGCAGCTCGCCGTGGCTGTCGTGGCCGGCGCCGCATTCAGTTACGCCCGGTGGCGGCACCGGCGCGGGCCCGGCGGCGAGGGTGATCGGCTGTGGCTGCTCGCGCCGCTCGGCCAGCGCGCGGCCCGGCGGGCCGCCCGGACGGTGCGCCAGGCAGTCCGCGGCCAGTCCGGGCTCGCTCGCGCACTGGTCGCGCTGGCGCCCGCCGGGCTGATCTGCTACTGCGTCTGGCGCGCGGGCGAGCAGGTCGCCGGGGGGTTGGACCCGAATTTCACGGTCAACGCCTGGGGCGGCCCGTCCTATCTGGGCGCCATGGCCTGCCACTACCTGGACTGCTGCGTCCTGATAGCCGCCTCAGCCTGGCTGCTCGACCGGCTGCTCCTGGCCGACCCGGCCAACGCCAGCCGCGCGCCGTCACGCGCTGAGCGCGCATGAACGGTGCCAACTCTCTACCGTGGAGGGATGACCGCTGACCAGCAGCGCCGACCCCCCGCGAGGGCCGCGAGGGCCGTGCCGCGTTTGTTGCTCGTGCTCGGGGTGACTGCCGCGCTGGCATCGTGCGCGAGCGGCCACCCGGCCGCCCATGCCCCGGCGCACCCGAGGCACGCGGCGGCGGGAGGGGCCCCGGCCGTGCGGCCCCCGGATACTGGCACGCCAGGGGCGGCGGCCGACTCGGACGCCCAGCAAGCAGGCGGCAGCGGGTCACCGCTGGCCGCTCCGGCCAGGCTGGTGCCGTTCGACGGGCGCGCACTGGGCGGCGAGGGCACCTGGAAGGCCGCCGGCCGCCCGGTTCATGGTGTGCGCGCGGTGTACGAGACCACCCTCGTCCCGCCCGGCGGGAGCCGGCCGGCCGGGATCTCCTGGATGGACACCCGCCTGCTGTCCGCGCGGCTGTACTCGGGTTCGGTGAGCCCCGGCGGCGGACCGTACCGGTTCACCGCGCCGATCGAGCCAGCCCAGGCGGCCTCCCTGGTGGCCGCGTTCAACGGCGGGTTCAAGATGAAGGATGCCCGAGGCGGCTACTACACCGAGGGCCGCACCATCGATCCGCTGCGGCGCGGGGCGGCTTCGCTGGTGATCTACGCTGACGGGAGCGTCAACATCGGCGCCTGGGGCAGCGACGTCGTCATGACCCGGCAGGTGGTGAGCGTCCGGCAGAATCTCCGGCCGCTCGTCGCGGGCGGCAGGCCCACGCCACAGGCGGCCGGCATCCACTGGAGGAGCTGGGGATCGACGTGCGGAGCGACCTCGTGCGCAGCCTCGGTCCCCGGCCTGGAGCACCAGTGGCGCTCGGGGGCCGGCGTGACCGCCGACGGCGCCCTAGTCTACGTCACCGGGCCGGCCCTGGCTCCGCAGCAGCTGGCTCAGCTGCTGGTGCGGGCCGGCGTCGTGCGTGGGATGCAGCTGGACATCAACCCGGACTGGACCGTGTTCGTCGCCTACGATCCGCTGGCTCCGGGGGACCTCGCCGCACCGGCTGATGGCACCAAGCTGGTGGCCTCGACCGTGCAGGGCCCGCAGACGTTCTTCGAGCCCGCGTGGGCCCGGGACTTCGTCACCATGTCGGCGCGCCGGTAGCTGACGCTGTCGCGGTCACCACCGCTCCCAGCCAGGTAACTAGGGCGGTAGGTTGATGGGGTGGCGGCGGTTACTGGTGTTGTGACGTTCGCGGACATCGGACCAGACGATCCACGGCTCATCACGGATATCATGCCCGTGCTCCGTGAACTGAGGTCCCACCTGACGCCGGAACTCTGCAGGCGGTCTACGCCGAGGGACATCCCCACGGCTTAAGGTTCACCGGCGCGTACGTGGACGGCGCCTGCCTGGCCGTCGCGGGGTGGCGGATCGTGGCGACGACCTTCTGTCACCGCAAGCTGACCATTGACGATCTTGTAACGGGGGCCGCCGCCCGGTCCAGGGGCATCGGGCGGCCATGCGTAAGCCCAGGCCAATGGGCGACCGCCGGCGATGAGATGGTCACCGCGGCGGCGCCGTCGGGCGACGTGAGCCAGCCGGAGCAGCAGCAGGAGCCGCCGGGCACCGGCGGCAAGCCGGCCGCGTGCACAGCGTTGCGCGGCCCCGGTACGGTGCAAGGTGAAAAGGCTCCTGGCCCTCATCGCCGGCCTGATGGCCGTGATCGGGCGGAGTGCGGCTCAGGCCAGCGCCGCCACCCTGGCCTCCTGCCTGGCCCAGCACCACGTGTGCGTGAGCGGCGACGGCCGCCGCCCTGACCTCCCCGGCCCAGCAGGCCCGCCTGGAGCAGGACATCGGCAGCGACCCCATCTACCTGGTGGTGGTGGCGGCGTCGGGCCCGGCTGGCTACAACAGCGCGATGCGCCAGATCATCCGGACACTCAGCGCTGAGCACCGTCAGTTCACGATTGGCTTCCTGGACACCCGCCAGGAGCACTCCGGTGCCTACAACCAGGGGATGCTCCCGCCCGGCGGCGGGGCCGCCATCGCGACCCAGGTCGTACGGCAGCAGCGCCGGGGAGGCCAGGACATCTTCACGGCACTGACGGATTTCGTGCGCGACGTGCAGCGGGAGGCCGCCGGGTCGGCGCCCGCCTCCCCGACGGGGAGTGGCGCAGCCAGCTCGTCCTCCGCCGGCGGGGTGCTGCTGATCGTGCTCGGCGTCATCGTGGTGCTGGCCGTGCTGGGTGTCTTCCTGATCGCCCGTCCCAGACGCAAGCGGCGGCAGCAGGAGCTCAGGGAGGCGAAGTCGGCGGCCCAGGTGACCTGATCGCCCTCAGCAACCGGCTCACTGACATGTCCAGCAACGTCGGCGTCCAGGGCAACCCCGAGTCGGCGGCCGAGCAGGCCGCCGGGCGCTGACCGACTACGAGCGCGGGACCCGGGCGCTAGACGCCGCCCGGCGCCCCGGGGACATGGTTGCGGTCAGCAGGGCCATCGGCTCGGGCCAGTACCACCTGGCCAGCGCCGAGGCGCTCGCGAACGGTCAGCCCCGGCCACCCCGCCGCCCGGCATGCTTCTTCGACCCGCGCCACGGCATGTCGGTGACCGACGTGTGGTGGACGCCTCCGGACGGCTCCCCGCCCCGCATGGTCCCCGCTTGCGCTGACTGCGCGCGCAAGGTCGAGCAGGGAGCGGGAATGATTTCGGCGGCGGCGACTTCGGCGGCGGCTTCTCCTAATGGCGAGGAGCTATCGGCTCGGACCCGGCCGCCGGGCCGCCGGGGACCCTGGCGAAGGCAGGCGGACAGCGGTGGCTCGCTCGCCCGGGGAGTTCATTTGCCGGCGGTCACGGCTCTCAGCTCGGCCAGCGACTCTCGGACGAGCTGCCCGAAGTCTCGGTCATTGGTGTCGTCGATCCAGCGCTGGAACGTGACCTTGAAGACGGCAATCCCTGCCTCGGCAGTCAGGCTTGCGGCTGGCTCTGCGACACCGCGGCGCCGCAGCACGTCGGCGAGCGCTGTGGACAACGTGGCGAGCTTGATCAGCTCACGTTCCTGAAGCTCTGCGTTGGCAGCAATGATTTTCTGGCGCAGTCGGGAGTATTCACGCTGGTGGAAGACGGCGCCGAGGGCCTCGAGGGCGATAGCGACGGCGTCGATAGGAGCCAGGGAATCGGGCGCGGTGGCGACCTTGTCCACAAGCAGTTCCTGCAATTCGCCCGCACCGCGGAACAAGACCTCACGCTTGTCGGCGAAGTAACGGAAGAACGTTCGCTCCGCGAGCCCCGCCCGCGCGGCGATCTCCGCCGCCGTGGCCTGCTCGAAGCCCCGCTCGCTGTACAGCTCCAGGGCCGCCTGCTCGAGCCGCCCGCGCGCATTCGGCTCCCATCGACCCATGACCCCATCCTACGTGATGACAGCGACTGTCATCACGTAGGAGGCCGGGATGCGGTGGGCACCTGAGGAGGCAACCTGCGCCGAGTGCGGGTTCGACTGGGCGATCGAGCCGGATGAAGCGATCGGAATCATTGAGGTGCTGCCCGCGCGGCTGACTGCCCTGTTTGAGCAAGGGAGCTTCGGCCCGCCGCCGACCGCAGGCCGATGGTCGGCGCGCGGTCATCTCTGGCACCTGGTGGATGTGCTGCGGATCGGAACCGAGCGCTTGCTCACCGTGCGCTACGATCCGGAGGCCGGCATCACGTGCTGGGATGAGAAGGCGCTAGCTGAGACCCGCCAGTATGAGCGGTTGTCGCCGGTCGCGGGACTGCACGCTCTGCGCAGTGCGGCAGCGGGCTGGACACTGGAAGCACGGAGCACGCCGGAGGCGGCGGTGACGGTTCATCCGGAATTTGGCGAGCTCGCCGCTGCCGACCTCATCCGCAGGAACGCCCACGAGGCCGTTCATCACGAACTCGACATCCGCCGCGATTTCGGCCGCGTCGCCACCAGACGTCAGGGATTGGCAGTACTGGCTCTGACCCGGCGTTCTGTTCGGCCTGGATGCTGGTGAAGGAGGCGCGGACCGCCGCCTCCCAGGCGGCGGCGACCCGGTGCGGCCGGTCGAAGGTAACGGTCTCGAGTGTGGCGGCGGTGAGCCGGCCCCGGTGCACGGGCGTGTAGTGCTCGGCCAGGACCATGCCGGCTCCGCGCTCGAGGACCTGGAGCTTGCCAGACATCGCCCGCGGCGTCCGGCCCAGGTAAGGCGCGGCGATCACATCGAACACGGTCCTGGCCGGATCTGCGACCTCGACACCGAGCCGGCCTAGCGGGCGGACTCGCCGCCCCCAGCCGGTGTCGATCGTGAGCTTGCCGGTCACTACCAGGTAGTAGCCCAGGCCCGCCAGGCCGCCTGCCGCCGCCACCGCCGCTGCGCCACCTCGGACCATGCCCGCCAGCCTACGGACATTTGCCGGGCCATAGGAGAACTGCCCAGGCGCCGGCTTCGGGCAGCCAGGCTCACAATGACCAGAAAGCCAGCCTGCCCGGGAAGGTCGTCATGAGCACGGCAACGGACGCAACGCCATCACCGGATGAGAGCTCCGCCGGCCTCGGCGCAGGCCATAACCAGTGGGACGTCCTGATCGTCTTGATCGTCGTGGCGGGGCTGGTGGCCCTGACGTTCCTGGTCGTCGAGATCGCGCCGGCCGACGCCGCGAACATCCTCGGCGTGGTGGCTCCGGTGCTGGCCGCCGTATTCGGCATCTCCATCGGTGCCTACGCCGGCAAGGCAGTCGGCAAGCAGCAAGGGCGGCAGCAAGGAAAGCAAGAGGTCAAGAGCCAGCTCCAGGAGCCGCTGCAGCAGCTTCAGGCCAAGACCCGCACGTCAGCCGATATCCTGCAGTTCCTCCGCGATACCGTCACCGACCTGGAGTCGATCACGGCGGCGGTGGAGGAGATGGGCGACCTGCTGCCGGTGGCTTTCGCAGCGCGGGCCTGTCGGTCGGAGCGTTCGTCACTCAGGAGCTGCGGACCCGGACCCAGCAGGATGAGCCGCCACCCGCCCGGATGTTTTGCGACGTCCGGCGAGACCTCCTGGGACTGCGCCGCTCAAGGTAATGGCAGAGCCCGTTCGACTACCTGCGCGACGGGTCAGCGTCAGCGGCACCAAGGGCGCGGACCCGCGCGCAGCCGCCGGGACGCTTGCGCGTAACCGCCAGCGGCCAGGCGCGGGCCGTCATGCAGCCGGTTGATCACCTGCACTGCCGTCGTGGCGTCGTTCTGCGTCGTGCCGAGCGAGCGCTGAGCCACGTCGACCAGCTTGCGGAATCCGTACGCGGGATCATCGCGGTGGGTCCGCTCGTCCCGAGCACGACCGCCCTCCGCGCCCGCTCGCGGTCGAGCCGCGATGGATCGCCGCGGACGCGGAACAGCGGGGCCTCGGCCATGACGAAGTCGCCCATCACCGGCACCAGCTCCAGCGTGCAGCCGGCCCGGTGCGCCGCTGCCACCAGCCCGTGCTCATCGACATGGATCACGTTGCCGGACTAGACGATTGATTCTAAGGGATCGAGTGCTCAGCGAGTACAAGCGCTTTGAGCTGATGGTGGCGCGGTCGGAGACGGGGAGCAAACGGCTGAGGGGTCAGATGCCGCTAGTGTCAATGAGGGCGCCGAGGCCGTCGATGACGCGCTGCAGGCCGAAGGTGTAGGCGTGGTCGGCGTCATAGGCCGCGCCGTGGGCGGCGCCGGCAGCGGCGCCAACGCGGGAGGCGGTGGGGTACTTCGTCTCGTCGAAGACCCGGGCGAGCAGAGGGGCGTTGGCGGCCCACCATTGCTCCTCGCTCATCGCGCTGTCCTGCCGGGCGGCATTCGCCTCGGCGGCCGAGCGTGCGGCGGCCTGGACGAAGCCGAGCAGGAAGGTGAGGGCGGCGTCCATCTCGATGTCGTCGAGCCCGAGGCCCTCGAACGCGGAAAGTTCGTGCTCGTATTTGGCCATGAGCCCGGGGCCGAGCGGGGGCCGGCTGGTGGAGACCCCGGCGATCCAGGGGTGCTGGGTGAACAGGTCCCGGTTCTGCTGGGCGACGGCGGCCACGCGCTCGTGCCACGGCGCGCCGGACAGGTCGCTGCGGGGCATCTGGAGGTAGACCGTGTCGAGCATCAGGTCGAGTAGCTCGGCCTTGCCTGGCACGTAGGTATACAGCGACATCGGCACCACGCCCAGGGCCTGGGCGACCGCGCGCATCGTGACTGAGCCCAGGCCGTCGCTGTCCGCCAGGGCGATCGCGGCCGCGGCGACCCGCCCGGCGCTCAGGCCCTGGCGCGGTCCGCGCCTGGAGTCCGCGGCGCCGGGCTCGCGCCAGAGCAGCTGGAGGGTGCGTGCGGGGTCGCCGGCGCTGCTGTGCTCGGTGGGCATGGGACCATCCTCCCGCGCGCTTCTGTTGTACGAAGTACATTGTACGACGTACACTATTGATTGTCGCCTCCGCTCGCCCAGCCCGAGGAGCTTGCCCGTGCAGATCACCGCCTCCGCCGTACCGTTGAACGTCGCCGACGTGCCCGCCTCCGCGGCGTTCCTGACTAGCCATTTCGGCTTCCGGCCGGAGGTGGCTGCCGATGGCTTCGCCTCCCTGGCACGCGAGGGCGCCGGGATGAACGTCGTCTTCCTGCGCCGCGGTCTGGCCTTGCTGCCCGATGACCAGCGCGACACCCATGCCGCTGGCCTGATCCTGGCGTTCGCGGTCGAGGACCTCGAGGGTGAGCTGGCCCGCCTGCGCGGGGAGGGCGTGGAGATCACCATGCCGCTGCGCGAGGAGCCCTGGGGCGAGCGCGCGTTCCAGGTCACCGACCCCAATGGCGTCATCGTCCAGCTCCTCGACTGGAACGCGCCGGCCGCGCATTGACCCGTACGGCCCGGACACGGGCGTGTGCCGATCTGGAGCACACGCCGGCCAGCCGTCGCGCACCACACACGGAGAGGCACGTTATGGCCGAGCGGAACACCAGGCGCTGGCCCGGTCTCAAGCACATCCGGCGGCCCAGGACCCGGCGCGGCTGGCTGATCACCATCGCTGTCAGCGGCGCGATCCTCGCACTCAAGCTCACCCTGGGCCTCGGCGTTATCGCCCTGGTCGTGCACCTGCTGACGCATTGACCAAAAGCCCGAGCGACCACGGGCGCACGCCTGACAGCGGGATGTTCTCACCCGGCAACGGCCGAGTAAGACATGGGCGCCGAGCCACGTTGCCGGCGCAGGACTGGACAAGATCCCAAGCCGACCAGGCCTGCCCAGCTCATTCCTGGCGTGATCAGCCGGCCTGGCTCCCTGCCCGCCGAGAGCGCCGTGGCCCATCAGCGTGATTCGCGCCCTGGCGCTGCCCCGCCCGACGTCAGACCCCGGGAGGCACGATGGTCACCGATCTGGACACCCTGGCAACCGCGCTGTTCGCGAAGACCGATGACCTGATCAAGGGGTTACCGCAGCTGGCACCGTGGCGTCCGAGATTGGGCATAGCGCCGCAGCTCAGCGATGCCGAGCTGGTGACCCTGGCGATGACGCAGGCGATGCTGGGATTCACGTCCGAGGCCCGGTGGCTGCGCCACGCTCGTGCCCATCTGCGGGAGAAACCGAGCGAGCCGGATCGCAGCTGTTCAAGCCTCTGCGACAGGTCATCGAGTCAATCAACGAGACCTTCAAAGGACAGCTCGACCTCGAACGGCATAGCGGCGGCCGGCTACTGGTGGAGCTGGTTTCCGACCAGGTCAACCAGGCCCGCGACGCGGAGCCGGCGGCCGGAGTGGTTGACGAAGAAGAACAGGCCGAAAACGGAAATCGCGAGCTGGACACCACGGTCGTGCAGCAGCGCCCGGACAATCCGCGGCGAGAACTGTCCCATGGCAAGCTGGACCGCCACCAGCGTGACCGTCAGAACCGTCGTGGCCAGGGGCACGACCGCCGACGCGATCGTGGACAGGATGTTCTGCGCATCCCCGGCATTACCGATCAGGCCCGCGGGCACCAGCCCGGACCGGTAGTGACGATCGATGGCCACCGTCACGAACGAGAGCACGATGCCCGCGGCCACGCCTGCCAGCGGGATCACCCATACCCGCCGCCGACTGCCTCGGCGATCCGGAACCGCGCCTCGCTCGCGCCCCGGCGCCGGGCTGGGCCCTGTCATTGTTCAATCGTGCGGCCTCCCCGCGAGGGTCCGCACGAAACGGTCAGCCGGACGCAGGTACCGGGTTCCGGAACAGGACAGCTGCGGCGTCCGCGATGGACCGGATCTACTATCGGCCACATGACAGCTGGCATGAGCGGGCTGATGACGCCCGAGCGGAAAGAGCTCCTCGACCTGGGGACGTCGACGCTGGGCGAAAGCGGGGCCACGGCGCTGAGTTCCCGGATCCGGCCCATGTGGAAAGGCGCCGCATGCGCGGGGCCGGCCATGACGGTCGCCTGCGCCGCGGGAGACAACCTGGCCCTGCACGCGGCGGTGGCCGCCGCATCGGCCGGCGTGGTGCTGGCCGTGTCCTTCGCCGGCGATTCCGTTCGCGGCAACTGGGGCGAGGTGCTGACCGTCGGCGCCGAGGCCGCGGGCGTGGCGGCGCTGGTGATCGACGGCGAGGTCCGCGACATGGCGGCGATCGAGGACCACCAGTTCCCGGTGTTCGCCCGCGGCGTCGCCCTGCCCGGTGCGGCCAAGGCCGGCCCGGGCGCGCTCCAGGTGCCGATCGTGGTCGGTGACGCGCTGATCAGGCCGGGAGACTGGATGGTCGGCGATGCGGACGGGGTCGTGGTCATCGCCGCCGAGCGGCTGGCCGGAGTACGCGCGGCGGCGGCCGCCCGCGCGGCGAAGGAGGCGGCCTTCTTCACCCGGCTGCGCGCCGGAGAGACCACGGTCGACCTGCTGTCACTGGACCTCAGCTCGATCGCGGGGCTGGGCTGATACTAGGTAGCGGGGACGAGAGAAGGGCAGTCCCGTGATCAAGACCCTGCGGTCCGTCATGCAGTTCCGGCCGGTCGAGCTGGACCCGGTAACCCGGCGGCTCAGCCGGGCCGCGAGCGTCGCCGACCTGCGGCTGATAGCCAGGAGGCGACTGCCCGGCGGCGTGTTCGACTACATCGACGGAGGCGCTGAGGACGAGGTGTCGCTGCGCCGGAACGTCGCCGCGTTCGGGCGGGCGGAGTTCGTCCCCCGGGTGCTGCGCGACGTCTCCCGCATCGACCTGTCGGCCACCCTGCTCGGCCAGCGGCTGCCGATGCCGCTGGTCGTCGCGCCGACCGGGTTCACCCGGATCGCCAGCCCGGGCGGTGAGCTGGACGTCAGCCGGGCGGCCGCCCGGGCTGGCCTGCCCTACACGCTGTCCACGATGGCGACCCGCTCGATCGAGGAAGTGGCCGCGGTCAGCGGCGGCCCCAAGTGGCTGCAGGTCTACGTCTGGCGCGACCGCGGCCTGGTCAAGGAGTTGCTGAGCCGGGCCGCGCAGGCCGGGTACGAGGCCATCGTCATCACCGTCGACACTGCCGTGCTGGGCCGCCGCGAGCGTGACGTCCGCCGCGGCTTCACCATGCCGCCGCAGCTCGGGCCCGGCACCCTGGTCGACGGGCTGCTGCATCCGGGCTGGACCTGGGCCTTCGCCCGGTCCGAGCCGATCACCTTCTCGAACGTGAGCGGCAGCAGCGCGCCCGCCGATGGCCACGCGGTGAGCCTGGCCGAGTACAGCAACTCCCAGTTCGACCCGGCGCTGTCCTGGAGCGATCTCGACTGGTTCCGCGCCCAGTGGGCAGGACCCATCGTGCTCAAGGGGATCCAGAGCGTGCCGGACGCCCGGCTGGCGGCGGACGCGGGCGTCGAGGCCATCGCCCTGTCCAATCACGGCGGGCGGCAGCTGGACGGCTCCCCCGCCATCCTGGAGCTGGTGCCGCCGGTCGCCGACGCGGTCGGGGACCGGGTGGAGATCATCTGCGACGGGGGCGTCCGCCGGGGCAGCGACATCGTCAAGGCGGTCGCGCTCGGCGCGCGGGCCTGCATGGCCGGGCGGGCGTTCCTGTACGGGCTGGCCGCCGGGGGCGAGCGCGGTGTCGACAAGGTCGTCTCGCTGCTCGAGGCGGACATGCGCCGGACCATGGCCCTCACCGGCAATCGCCAGCTCTCCGACCTGGGGCCCGAGCTGATCCGGTGGCGCGGCTCGGCCTAGGCCGGCGGGCCGAGGGCTGAACGCACCAGGTCGCGGAGCTCCTCGTCGGGGATGCCGGCCGCATCTTCGGACCGCAGCCGGACGGTCCCCGTGCTCGTCCTGAGCTCGGGATGCCGGGCCAGGAAGCCCGCCTCGCGGCCCGGCTTCCACCCGTAAATCGACACGCCGTGCTTCCACGCCCCGACGTGGAGGCGTCCGCTGCCGACCTTGTAGGTGGGCATCTTGTACGAGAGCACGACTGCTGCGTCGGGATAAACGGCCAGGATTAGCTGGTGCAGCCGGTCGAACAGGGGGCGATGCTCAGGAGGGATGGCGTCGATGTAATCGCGTACTGCCTCATCCACGGTCTGCTCCTCTCAGAGACGGTCTCCATTGTCAGCGGTCAAGACCGGGCGGCGGCGCCAAAGTCATCGGCCGGCGTGAGCGCGCGGCTGAGCTCACAAGCGGCGGATGGTGGCGAGCCAGGCCTGAGCGATCGTGGTGCCCAGGCCCGGGTTGATCTCAAAGGTGTCGGCCGCGATGCTGGTGACGTTCCAGCCGTCGCTAAAGGCCGCGGCCAGCTCGTCGCGGCGCACCCGCCGGGGGCCGAAATCGCCGGGCTGGCGGTCGCTGAAGCACATCAGGAAGCAGGTGCCACCGGGCTGCAGGGCAGACCCCAGGCTGGTGACGTACCGGGGGCGGTCCTGGTCATCGAAGACGTGGAACAGCCCGCTGTCGAGCACGGTGTCAAAAGTCCTGCCGAGCTGGGCCAGGTCCAGCGCATTGGCGACATCGAAGCGGACCGCCAGGCCGCGGGCGGCTGCCTTCTCGCGTGCTCGGCCGATGGCCCGCGGTGAGATGTCCACGCCAGTAGCGTCCGCGCCGTGCGCGGCGGCCAGCAGCGTGTGCTCGCCGGTTCCGCAGCCCGCATCGAGAAGCTGGCCGCCCAGCAGACCGCTGTCCGCCAGCCGGACGAAGGCTGGCTGAGGCCGACCAATATCCCAGGGCGCTGGCGTGCTCGACTCGTACGCCGCGTCCCAGCCCGGCATCGTCATACAGGATGACCCACGCCCTTGCGCTAGGTGATGACGCCCCCGAGTTTTCGGCGGCAGCCCTACGCCCTCCATCATGGCGCGGAAACTCCGGCCTGTGCGGCGAGTCTGATCTGATCCAGCCTCGCCGGGGAAAATGCGGTTGCGGCAGCGGCGGTGCCGGGGGAACGATGCGTCGGGTGGAGCCCGTCCTTGTCACCGAGCGGCTAGTGCTGCGGCAGTTCTCTGGCGCTGACGCCGGCCAGTTGCTGGCCCTGGACGGCGATCCGGCGGTCATGCGATTCCTGGATCGGCAGACCAGGACGCTGGCCGAGATCGAGTCTGAGGTGCTGCCGCGGTTCCTGGCCTCCTACCGGCGATACCGGGATTTCGGCTTCTGGGCCGCCGACACCCGCCACGACGGGGAGTTCATCGGCTGGCTCGGCCTGCGGCCGGTCATGTCCGCCGATATGGCGATCGTGCACTGGCGCGATGCCCCGCCTGACGCCATGGTCGTCGAGCTCGGCTACCGGCTGCGGCGTAGCGCCTGGGGGCGGGGATATGCCACCGAGGGAGCGCGGGCGCTGATCGGCCGGGCTTTCAGCAGCCCGGGCGTCGAGGAGATCGTGGCTACCACGATGGCGGTGAACGCACGCTCCCGGCGAGTCCTGGATAAGGCCGGGCTCCGGTACGACCGGACCGTGCACGTGGACTGGCCGGATCCGCTAGAGGGCACCGAGCATGGGGAAGTCGAGTACCGGTTGCACCGCACCGACTGGGCTAAGGCGGAGCAGCGCCCTGGCTACTTGCAGAGTGAAGAATCCACGCCGTGCGGCCTAGCCACGCGCCATTCCGAGAGGTCCCGGCTTAGTGCTCTAGAGTGCCGCTGCGCCGAATACCCAAGGGCCGGTGTCACTGATGAAGGTGGCGGGGAAGCCGAGGTCGAGTCTGGAAACGCTGTCGAGGCGCGCGACTGCCTCGTCGGTCAGGTCGAGATCGGCGGCACCGAGGTTGTCGAGCAGCTGGCCGGGACGGCGTGCGCCGATGATGGGGTGAATGGCCGGTGACCAGGTTCTCGTCCAGGCGATGGCAACCTGGGCCGGCGTGACCCCGAGTTCGCCGGCGACCGCCTGCACGCTTGCTGCCACTGTGCGCTGATGCTCAGTGAGGGTGGCGGGATCGATCCGGGTGGTCGGCTCCGCCGCATGCGCATTGCTGAGGCGGGCGTGTCCGAGATGCCGACATAGAGAATCTTCCCGGCCCGCACCTCGTCGTCGAGGGCCCGCATGGTCTCCTCGGGCGGCGTGTGCCGGTCCCACATGTGTACCCAGTAAATGTCGATGTAGCTCGTGCGCAGTCGGCGCAAGCTGGTTTCCAGCGACAGCCGCAGGTTCTTTCGGTGGTTTCCCGCGGCGTTGGGAACAGCTCAGAGACGCGCAGCCCGCTGGCGCCGAAAAGCTTGTACCGCATCAGCCCGAACCCTCACCCCGGCCGAATGCCGCCGCAGCGAGCCGCGCCACCTCATCGCGGTTTCCCTCAAGAATTGTGCTCATCCGAATCACTATACAGAGTGTTCAGACATAGTGTCTATACATCTTGTTGATAGTGTCCTGCCCATGCCCACGTCATCGCGTCCCAGGCAGCCCGCTCGGCAGCAGCCCGCTCGCCGGCGGCGGGGCCGCCGCGCGGCGGCTCGCGGCGGCGATGGCCCGGACCTGCGCGAGGCCATCCTGACGGCGACCGCCGCGCTGCTCACCGACCACGACTTCGGCGACCTCGCCGTCAGCGACATCCTCACGGCCGCAGCGGTCTCCCGCGGCAGCTTCTACTTCTACTTCGACAGCAAGTACGACGTTCTTGGCGAGCTCGTGCGCCGCGCAGTGGCCCAGGGACTCGCCGCCGCCGCGCCCTGGCTGGCGAACCCCGACGATCCGGCGGCCGCGCTGCGCGCCGGGATCACGGCCGGAGCGCAGCTGTGGCAGGCCAGCGCGCCCATCCTGCGCGCCATCGTCGATAACTGGCGCGCCGACCCGCGCCTCACGGCCCTGTGGCTTGAGCAGATGCAGAGCTTCACCGACGCGACCATCACCCAGATCACCGCCGACCCGCGCGCCCTGCGGCGGCTCAGCGGCCAGGACATCCCGGCCCTGGCCAGCGCGCTCACCTGGCTCGGCGAGCGCCTTTACTATCTCGCCGCCACGAGCACTCCGCCGTTCGACGACCAAGACACGCTAGTCAGCACGCTCCTGCACGTCTGGACATCAGCCCTCTACGAGCCCTAGGAGGCAGGCGAGCAGCTTCGCTGCCGCCTGCGGGAGCCGCCCCGGCAAAGGCGGCAGCTGAAGACGACAAATCGTCTGGCATAACGGCCCCCCAGGCCAGCCGCCGATCGCAGGACCAGAGCAGAGCGGCTGCCCGCGCGGCCGATTGGCTCGCTCAGCCACAGCCGCCGGGCTTTCTAGGTGACCCGCTCCCGCCTGCGTACGCTCAGGGGGTGGATGGAGATGACGTGCTGGAGTCCAGCGACCTGGTTGCCTTCGCGGCAGCGAGCGACCTCGCGCGAGCGCGGGCGTTCTACGAGCACAAGCTCGGCCTGCCGGTCGTTGAGGACAACGACTTCGCGGTCGTCTTCGACGCGAACGGCACCATGCTGCGGGTCACGGCGGTCCCTGAGGTCTCGCCCGCCGGTTACACCGTGCTCGGCTGGCGGGTTACGGACATAGGAGCAGCCGTCCGGGGCCTGCAGGCCAGGGGGGTTGCCTTCAGGGCCTACGACGGCATGGACCAGGACGAGAACGGTATCTGGACCACGCCTGGCGGCGACAAGGTCGCGTGGTTCGCCGATCCCGACGGCAACACCTTGTCGCTCACGCAGTTCCTCTAGACACACGACCCGCACGGCGACTGCCGGCCGGGCGGGCTGAGACGAGGGACGCGTACACCACAGTGGAACTCAGGTAATGGCCGGTGGCGTAGTCGAAAGTGCCCCCGCACGTTATCAGGCGCAGGGCCGCGTAGTTGGCGGCGCCGTAGATTCTCTTCGCAGGGAAATTGGATTTGAGATACTGCCGGACACCGGTGACGCGGAAAACAGCGGTGATCCCGTCGGCGCGGGTCACATCGATGCGGTCCCCCGGCCGGAGGGCGCCCAGGCGGAAGAACACAGCCGGCCCCCGATAGCTGTCGAGGTGACCTTCGATGACCGAGGCCCCGATCTGGCCGGGCGTCGCCGAGAACTTGTACCAGGCCGCCTCGCTGGCCTCGGTGGAAAGCGACGGCACCTGGATGATGCCGTCGGCGTTGACTCCCAGGTGCAGCAGTTCCGAATTCACGTCAATGGCCGGGATGTCAACCGACACCGGCAGGGAGCGCGGCAGCGATGGCCCCCGGGCCCTGCCTCCGCCTGGCCCGGTAGCGCCCGCTGCCGCCAGGGCAGGCTGCTGCGCGTGCGCCTGGGCACTGATCACGAAGCCGACGGCGGCGACCCCGCCCATGACGAGAAGGACGCCGACCATCCCGGCCACCCGGGCACGGAGACTTCCTGGCCTGCTGGGCGGAGGGAGGGAGCCATTCTGCGGCCAGGAGACGACCACGCGAAACCCGGCTATGCGCCGCCATCCCGCATCACCCAATGCCGTCGTCCCTCCGGCCATCTTCCCCAGGGGCTGCTACTCGCGTAGCCTGATGATCAATGCTGAGCAGGCCGTTGCATGTATGTGCCGCCAATGGGCTCTGCCTTATGGCCCTCGACGCTTACGGGGACCTGTCCTTCGTCTGCCCGACGCGTGGGGAGGGTCCATGAATATGCGCACCGCTATGGCCAGGGCGAGGCTCAGCGGCATATTGACCGCCGTCGGCTTCGGCATCTTGACCCTACTCGTTTCCGCAGCAGTCTCGGCCTGCACGACATCCTCATCCACGGCGACACTGCCCTCATCCTCACCCTCACATAGCGATTCGGCAACACCGACGGCATCGCCCAGCGCCACGCGGACGACCGTGACGCCGAGCACGAGCGCCAGCCATTCGGCCAGCCCGTCCGCATCACCGTCGGCGACGCGGAGCACGTCGGCCAGCCCGCTCACCACTGCCGCCCCCCCGACTGGCGGCGGTGGCACGGCCGGCTTCCAGGACGTCGCGCTCCTCGGGCTCGGGGGCGCGGCGATACTGGCCGGCGCCGGGAGTCTCGCCTACCGCAGGAAGATCATCAGGAATCGCTGACCCACCTGGTCGCCCGGCCAGCCCACGAGCGCGGGCTGCGAGCCTGGCTCGCAGCCCGCGCTCGGCCTAACCCGGTTGCTGTTCGCCGGACAGGAGTCCAGCGACGGGTCACTGGACGCCGTTGAACTCGTATTGCGCGTTTCCCGAAGGGTCGGCATGGCCGCCTGGCCAGCGCAAGCTGGAGCCGCTCCAGCAGGCCGTTCATGGTGATGGCGAGAGCGGCGATCTCATCTCCGGTCGCCGAGACAGGCAGCCGGGAGTCGGTGTCATGCCCGGTGATCTCCTCTAGGCGGCGTCGCATGCGCGTCACCGGATCCAGGGCCGCGCCGGTCAGCAGCCATCCGCCCAGTCCGGTCATGAGCACGGCCAGCGGGGCCCCGATCAGCAGGGCCAGGCGAGCGCGCGCCAGCGCGCTGTCGGCGATGTCGGTCGGTACGGCGACCACCGCGATGACCCAATGCGAACGGAAGCGAAGGTCAGTGGCCATGATCCGCAGCCGCTCCCCCTCGACCACGGCGGTAGAAGTCAGCGGGCCTGCGGCCGCCTGGCGCAGCTGGCCCAGGGAGAGCAGCGGGGCGGCGCTCTCGGTGCCCGATGAGTACACCACCAGCCCGCGCGCGGTGAGAACCTGGCTGACCTCCTGCGCAGCTGGGGACTGGCCAGCATGGCTCCCGGCCTGATTGCTGCCGAACGAATCGCGGGCTGGCAGCGACCCGCTCGCCATCCGGGCCGCCAGCGCCGCGGTGCGCAGCCGGAGCTCGCTGTCAAGGGCGGCTCTGAGCGAGGTGTGCAGCTGCCGCAAGAAGGCCAGGCCGGCCACCATGACCAAGCGCGCCACTACCCAGCGCGAAGGCCGAGGCGAGTCGCATCCGCAGCGACATGACCACTCAGCCCGCCGCGGCCGGCGCGTCCCGCAGCCGGCAGCCGACTCCGCGGACCGTCTCCAGCTGCGTGACCCCGAACGGCCGGTCGACCTTGCGCCGCAGGTAGCCGGCGTACTGGTCGACGACATTGGACACGCCCTCGTAAGAGGAGTCCCAGACATGCTCCAGGATCCGCGTGCGGGTCAGGACCTGACCAGGATGACGGCGGAACAGCTCGAGCAGCGCGAACTCCTTCGGGGACAGCGCAAGTTCCGCCTGCCCGCGCCATACCCGCCGGGTAGCGGGGTCCAGCCCCAGGTCACATTCCATCAGCGTCGGCCGCTCTGGCGCGCCCCGCCGGATCAGGGCCCTGAGCCGGGCGAGAAGCTTATCGAAACTGAACGGCTTGGCCAGATTCATCGGCCCCGGAATCCAGGCCGTGTACCAGGGCACCCAGGTCGCCACGGGCGGTCAGCATCACCACCGGGGCCCAGCAGCCGCGGCTGCGCAGCTTGCTGCACACTTCTATGCCGTCATAGCCGGGCCGCATGACGTCGAGCACCACGGCGTCGTAGCAGAATTCACCAGCCCGCCACGCGGCATCTGGGCCGTCGACCGCGATGTCGGCGCTATACCCGCCTCGGACAGCCCCCGCCTCAGCAAGGCCGCGGTACGTTTCCTCATCCTCCACCACCAGAATCCGCATAACTCCACGCTAGAAGCCTCACATGTGAACGACATGAACGCGCTGTCGGCCAGCGCAGCCGGCAGGCCGGGCAGCGTTGGCAGCGGATTGACGCAACTGATCGGTTGCTATAATGTAGCAATCGATCAGTTGCTACTTGTGGGAGGCTGTCATGGGATTCCCCGATCGCATCGAGCGGGTCGTCGAGATCGCCCCCCCGCCGGCCAGGGTGTGGGCCGCGCTCACCACGGCCGAGGGCCTGGGCACCTGGTTCGGCAACCAGGCCACGATCGACCTGCGCCCGGGCGGATCGGCCGAGATGACGTGGACCGGCGGCCACACGGCCGACATGCGGATCGAACGGGTCGACGAGCCGACGGTATTCGGCTTCACCTGGCACATCTACGGCCTGCCCGATGACGATCCGCGGCGCACCTATGTCGAGTTCACGCTCGAGCCGGTCGGTGCGGGCACGCGGCTGACCGTGGTCGAATCCGGCTTCGCTCAGCTGCCGGAAGATGCCTACCGCGAGGCGTACGACGGTAACACCCGGGGCTGGGCGAGCGAGCTGGGTGAGCTGGCCGGCTACCTCGATGCCGCCTGACATCGAGGCGATTGCGGAACAGGTCTTCGTCGCGCTGGCCGATCCGAGCCGGCGCGCTATCCTGGCCGCCCTGGCGTCGGGTGGTCCGGCTACGGCCACGGACCTGGCCGGCCGCCTGCCGATCACGCGGCAGGCCGTCGCCAAGCACCTGGCCCTGCTTGCCGAGGCGGGCCTGGTGACGGGCGAGCCGGGGGAACGGCGGCGGGTGCGCTACCGGCTCCGCTCCGCCCCGATGCAGGTGGCGCAGCAGTTCCTGGCCGCGCTGGCCCGCGACTGGGACGGCCCGCTCGATGCGTTGCGGGACCACCTCAGTCGGTGAGCTGGCCATGAGCTCGCAGCTCGCCAATTCTCACGCATACAGGAAACCTAGGAACTGGAAGGTGAATCACCATGCAGACCCCCCCGATCGTTTCGCTACCAGAGTGGGAGACCGCGCGCCAGCAACTGCTCGTGAAGGAGAAGGAAGTGACCCGCGCCCGCGACGCGCTGGCCGCCGAGCGTCGGCGGATGCCGTGGCTGGCCGTGGAGAAGAAGTACGTGTTCGACGGACCCACGGGCCAGGCGAGTCTGCTCGACCTGTTCGAGGGCCGCCGTCAGCTGATCGTCTACCGCGCCTTCTTCGAGCCCGGCGTGTACGGCTGGCCCGACCATGCCTGCCCCGGCTGCTCCCTGGTAGCCGACCAGGTCGCCCACGTCGCCCACCTGAACGCCCGCGACACCACTCTCGCCTTCGCCTCGCGCGCGCCGCAGCCCGACATCGAGCGCGTGAAGGCGCGGATGGGCTGGGAGATCCCGTGGTACACCATGACCGACGGTTTCGACGCCGATTTCGGCGTGGACGAGTGGCACGGCACGAACGCGTTCATCCGTGACGGCGACAGCGTGTTCCGCACCTACTTCATCAACAACCGCGGCGACGAGGCCATGGGGAGTACCTGGAGCTACCTCGACCTGACCGCGCTCGGACGGCAGGAGGAGTGGGAGGACTCGCCCGAGGGCGCCCCCCAGACCCCGCCGTACGCGTGGTGGAGGTGGCACGACGCCTACGACGGCTGAGCGCATGCTCGTCGAGAGCGCCCAGCTTCTTGCGCGCACGGGCCTGGGCGTAGCGCGGAAGCCGCGGCTGGCCGTCCGCATCACTCGCCACCCCTAATGGTCAGGCGAGCGGTCCCGTAAGTCCCGCCGGCCTGAAAGATGTTCCCCCGCGGACGACGCGGACGAAGTTCCGAATGATCTCGTCACCGTGGATGGTGAGGATTGATTCGGGGTGGAATTGCAGGCCCTCGGCCTGCTGGCCATCCCTCAGTCCCATGGGGATTCCGCCGGGACCGCGGGCGGTAATCGTCAGTCCTGGCGGCAAGGACTTCTCTTCCACGATCAGGGAGTGATAGCGCGCCGCGGGGAAGCGCCGCGGCAGGCCGGAAAGAAGGCCGCTGCCATCGTGGGTGATCAGTGATGCCTGGCCGTGCACGGGCTGGGACGCGGTGATGATCGTGGCGCCGTAGGCGGCGGCGATGGCCTGGTGCCCGAGGCATATCCCGAGGAGCGGCGTCGTGGCCGCGCAGGCCCGGACGGTGTCGATGCTGACCCCGGCGTCGGCGGGCGTACCGGGGCCCGGTGAGATAACGATGCCGCCCGGACGGAAATCAGCGATTTCGCGCGCAGAGATCTCGTCGTTACGGACGACTACGACCTGGCACCCGTGGCTCAGCAGCAGGTGGGCGAGGTTATAGGTGAACGAGTCGTAGTTGTCGAGCAGGACGATCACCGGGCGGGTGCCCGCCGCGCGGGCGGCTGGCGCGCGGCCCGGCCCGCGCCCGGGCGCCGGGCGGGCGGCGGGCGAGTACGGACCGGCCGGCCTGCGCGCGAGGGCGGCCTGCAGGCGGCCGGCGATCGGCCCGGCTTTCCAGGCCGCGGTGGTGCCGACGAGGGACCGGACCGGGACGACGCCCTGGACCGAGTTGGTGACGAACACCTCGGTGGCGTCGAGCAGCCGCTGCCTGCTCAGCGGTGTCTCCCTGGCGATAACGCCGTCACGCTCCGCGAGCCGCAGCACCGCTGCTCTGGTGACCCCGGGCAGCAGCCTGCCCTCCGCGGGCGGCGTGTGCAGGACGCCGTCGATCACCGCGAATACGTTGGCCCGGTCGGTCTCCAGGATCTCCCCGGTGCCGTCCTGGATCAGGAGATGCTGGTCCGGGCCGAGACCGCCCGAGCCAGCCAGGTGGGCCAGCAGGCGTCGGTCCAGCCACTTGTGGGCGCCCAGGCCCCCGGAGATCGTGACCGGGTACAGGCCTACCGTCTCCGGGAAGGGGCCGGCCGGTAGCACCTCGACCGTGACCTGCAGCGGGCCGCCGACCGGCCGGGCTGTTATCCGGAGCCGGCCGGACGGCTCCCCATCGAGACGGGCGGCCAGGTCTGCGTGCAGGCTGGGGGGCAGATGCTTGCCGAACAGCTGCCAGGTGCTGTCGTCCAGGCGCGCGAGATGCCTGCGGATGTCGTGGCCGTGCCCGTCGGCGACTCGGAACGAGGTGAATGCGCCGCTCGCGGGCCGGGGCCGCAGCGACGGCGGGATGGCTGCGTGGCCGTATGCTGACGCACCGGGTTCTTCGTGGAGGGTGGCGTTCAGCGCCCGGATCAGCGGGCGCGCTTTCAGCAGGCACTCGCGGTATTCGTCGGCAGCGGAGGAACCGGCGACGATCCCGCCGCCACTGCCCAGCCACACCCGGTCGCCGCCGAACTCGAAGGTGCGGATCGCGACGTTCAGCTCCAGGCCGGCAACGGCGCTCCGGTAGCCAACCGCCCCGGTGTAGACCTCCCGGGGTGTCGCCTCGAGCTCGTGGATGATCTCGACGGCCCGGACCTTCGGGGCGCCGGTGACCGACCCCGGAGGGAAGGCCGCGGCAATCAGCTGCCCGTCACTAGTCCCGGCCGCCAGCGTGCCGCGGACCTCCGAGACCAGATGCCACACGCCGGGGTGGGCTTCAGCGCGCACCAATGCCGGCACCTGCACGCTGCCCGGCACGCACACTCGGCTGAGATCGTTGCGCATCAGGTCGACGATCATCACGTTCTCCGCCCGGTCCTTGGCGGAGTGCTCCAGCTGCTCACGCTGCCGCTGCGCGACCTGTTCATCGGCGGGCCGGGACCGGGTGCCTTTGATCGGCCGCGACCACACGCTCATCCCGCTGCGGCGCAGGAACAGCTCCGGTGACAAGCTCGCGACGGCACCGCCCGGTATCCGCATGAACGCGGCATACGGCGGGTCCAGCCGGGTGACCGCGCGGCAGAATGCGTCGAGCGGATCCCCGGCGAAACGTGCCTCCAGCCGCAAGCAGATGTTGGCCTGGAAAATGTCGCCGCGGCGGATATAACGGATCGCCTGGCGGACCGCTGACCGGTGCTCCTCCGCGGAGGGGTTCAGCCGGAAGCTGCCACAGGCATAAGCACGCGGCTGGCCGGCGGCGGTGCCTGGACGACGCGACAGCTCATCGAACCGGCGCTCCAGCGCGTCACCGCGGCCGGGTGTCCATAGCGCCTCGAATACCCACCTGCCGGTGGCCCGGTCACGACGCAGCACCTGGTCGTAATAGCCGAACCAGTAGGTGGGGAGCTGGCGGGGCGCACCGGGCGCCAGCGGCACGGGCAGAAACTTCTCAGCCATGCCAAAGCCCAGGTAGCCGATCCAGCCCCCGCCGAAGGCCGCGCCGACCGACGCATCCGCTGAGCCTGGAAGCGCCGCCTCTGGCAGCGCCGCCTCCGACAGCGGCGCCTCCAGCACCTCCCCCGCCGGGTCGGGCGCGCAGCGCACTCGCATCGGGTCGGAGGCCACGATGTCGCTGCCGCCGGCCCAGGTCCCGAGCAGCGCGACCGGGTGCGGGTCAGCCCGCACCAGCCGCAGCACATCCGCCGCGCTCAGCTCCCAGTCAAGGGGCCGGCACAGCACGCGGAACGGCGTCTGAGGTCTCATGCCCCGGTACCGCTCATGCAGCGACTGAGCCGCAGGCCGACGGCGTGGCTGCCCAGGATGGCGGCTGCTCTGTCACGGGTCGATTCTCGCCGTGGTCCGCATCCCGTGCCACCCGGTATCCGCACGCCTGCCGGCCGGGTCCCGCCAGGCGTGCAGCGGCAACCAAAAAGGATTTGCAGGCACGGTCACGGTTAGATAGAGGTTACGGATGGATCCCCGCCACCAGAGCTGAGGGACTACGACAGCGAGAGGAGGGATAAGCCCATGATTCCCATGACCACCGCGCTTGTGTCCTCCCCGGACTCAGGCCGAGCCTGACCCCGGAGCGGACGGGCGCCTTCACCGGAGCGTGCCTTGACCGTGGAATTGAACGACCTGGCCATGCGTCCGATCACCGGGCGCGAAGAACTCGACCTCTTCTCCCAGCTGCCTTACGTCCTCAACGAGGAGCTGGCAGACGACCTCGCCAACGGCCGCCGACGGCCGGAATGGATGTGGATCGCCCTGCGAGGTGACCGGCTGCTGGCCAGGGCCGCCTGGTGGAGCCGGCCAGGAGGTGACACGCCGTTCCTCTTGGACGTTGTCGACATCGACGACAGCATCCCCGATCCAGGCCGCGTCGACGCCGGCGTGCGGCTCCTGCACACCGCGGTGGCCGCTACCGTCCCGAACGGATCACCTCCGCCCGAGTACAGCCGCTTCGTCCCGCCCGGCTGGCGCGACAGCATCGTCACCAGGCAAGCCGTCCAGGACCGCATGACGATACTGGAGCGCACCGGCGCCCGGCTGTTCGTCGAGCGGCTTCGCCTGGAATGGCGCCCGGGAACCCCGGTCCCCGGCCCGGCCGGGCGCCTTGGGTTCCGGCCGGTCCAGGACACCGGGGAACTGCTCACCCTGATGACCTCGGCGCTGCACGGAACGCTGGACGCGCACAGCTGTCACGACCTGACCCGGATGACCGCCCGCGAGGCAGCGGTCAGACACTACGAAGGCGAGCTCGCGCGTTACTCCAGCCCGAAGGACTGGTGGCGGATCGCGACCCTGCCCGCGGGAGAGCCGGTGGGGTTCGTGATCCCGGCCCGCAACGACTACAACCCGATCATTGCCTATCTCGCTGTGCTGCCCGAGCATCGCGGCAACGGCTACATCCACGACATCCTGGCCGAGGGCACCCGCATCCTCGCTGAGCAAGACTTCCCCCGCATCCGGGCATCCACCGACCTCGGCAACACCCCCATGGCGAACGCGTTCCAGCGTGCCGGATACGTCAACTTCGAACGCGAAATCAACATGACCTGGAGCTGACTGAGGACGGCGCTGGACACCGCAGAACGGCTGCCCGTGAGAGGTTGACGCCGTCGGCGCGGCGGCAGTGCTGGCGAAGATGGCGGTCACCGCCGACGGCGTCAGCGGTGGCCGTCTCGTCCTGGCCCGCGCCATCAAGATTCGCGGCCACTGACTCCCGGGCCGCCCGGCAAGCAATCTCGGCTTTGGCACACGCGGGCCGATCAGCCAGGGACAGCGACCTGCTCAACAAGCGTCGCCGCGCACCGAGAGGTCGGGCTGCGCCTGCGCGTCAGACCTGTTGTCAGGTTCCATCGGCGAGTGAGGAGCAGGTCATGGCGAGCCCAGTGGTTCATTTCGAGATCAGGTCAGCAGACCCGGACGCGACGCGGTCGTTCTTCGGGAAGCTGTTCGGCTGGACGTTCCCTGACGGGGGGATGCCCGGTTACAGCTATGTGGACACCGGGGTCGAGGGGGCGATACCCGGCGGCATCGGCCCGCTGCAGGGCGGCGCGCCACTGGTCACGTTTTTCGTCGGGGTTCAGGACGTCGCCGCTACCCTGGAGGCCGCGGTGGCGCAGGGCGGAAAGATCATCCAGCCGGCCACGTCGGTGCCGGGGGTCACCTTCGGATTGCTGGCCGACCCGAACGGCCAGGTGGTCGGGCTGGCAGCGGCAGAGAGCTGAGATGGGGCACGCCCGCGCCAGGCGGGACACGTTGAGCGGGAGTCCGGATGGCTGATTCTGCTGATACGGTCCTGCTCGCGCGGGCGGTCACCGGAGACGACACAGCATTCGCGGAGCTCGTGCAGCCGTACCAGAGGCCGGTGTTCCGGCACTGCTACCGGATGCTCGGCTCGGGCGCTGACGCCGAGGACGCCGTGCAGGACGCGCTTGAGCGGGCCTGGCGGAAGCTGGCCACCTACGACGGCTCGGGACCGTTCGGCGCCTGGCTCCAGCGCATCGCGACCAACGTCTGCCTGGACGGGCTGCGAGCCCGGCGAACCCGGATTGGTCCAGTTGGCTACGGACCGCCTACCGCGCCCGGCACGATGCCCGGGGCGCCCGACCCGGAGCTGGCCTGGGTGGAGCCGGTCGGTGACGCTGACCTGCGGATACAGGACCCGGAGCATGAGGTGGTCCGCCGCGAGGAGGTCAGCCTGGCCTTTGTGGCCGCGCTGCAGCTCCTGGCGCCACGCCAGCGCGCCGCGCTACTGCTCCACGACGTGCTGGGATTCACCCACGCTGAGGTGGCCGAGGTGCTGGAGGCCAGCACCACCGCGGTGAACAGCCTGCTGTCGCGGGCCCGCGACACGGTCCGCGCCAGTGCCGGCCTGCCGCAGCCGGATGTCACCGACCCGCGGGTCCAGCGGCTCCTGGAGCGATACCTGCGGGCCTGGCAACTCGCGGATATTGACGCGTTCGTCCAGCTCGTCACCGAAGACATCCGCTTCATCATGCCCCCGCTGACCGCGTGGTTCGATGGCCGGGAGGCGGTGGCGGCCTTCATCGACAGCGCCATCTTCGCGGCCGCCCTCCCGCACGGAGTGCACCTGAAGGCCGGCTCCTGTAACGGGCAGCCCGCCTTCGCGACCTATGAGCCCGACGGCGAAGGCCGTCTGGTCGTCAGCGGCCTCCAGGTCTTGCAGCTCGGCGAGGTGCGCGGTCAGCCGCTCATCACGACGCTGGTGTCCTACCGCGACCCCGGCCTCGCGATCCGCTGCGGCCTGCCCTCCACGCCTCCCCGGGACCCGCGCGCTCGCTAGTGCTCCTGCGCGTTGGCCGCGTAATGCGCTGCGACCCGCGCCGGCGAGAGCGCTATCGGATAGACCGCGACGTCGCCGATCGATCCGTAGAAGTAGTAGCTGTAGGGCTCGGTGGTGCCCTGACTGTTATTACCCCAGGCGTCGAGGTTCCAGCCGTTGAGGTTGTCGCCACCCACACGCCAGTATCCGGCGTAAATCTGAGGCGGCCCCGTCGCCTGCGTCCCGATCAGGTGGCCGTCGACATACAGCGCCATCGTGCCCGAGGTGGCTGTCGCGGCGAACGTCGCCACCGCATAGTGCCACTGGCCGTCGTTGTAGACGTTAGGCGACTCGATGGTTTCGCGCTGTGGGGTCGTAACGCCAAACACGAGCTGGCCGTCGTTCATCATGTAGATGTGACGGTCGTAGCTCGAGCTCCTGCCGGTCTGGCTGCTGCCGAAGCCCACCAGCTTGCCGCCGCTGACGGTGGTGGTCTTGAACCAGCCCTCGACCGAGAACGACGCCGGACCCTGCACCTTTTGCGTGGCGGTGACCAGGCCCGTGCTGCCGTTAAACCAGGTAGAGGTGCCCGTCACGCCCGTGATGGGACCGGGATAGCCCAGCGTCGTACCAGGCTCGTATTTGCCGGTGAAGCCGTGCGGTGACGAATCGGCGGCGGTGCTCCCGGACGTCTGGTCGAGGCGCCAGAAGAAGGACGGCTTATCATTCAGCACCGTCGTCACGTAACTGCTCGCCGGGTTCTTCGACTGGATGGTCACGGGCGCGGACGCCGGCGACTGCGCCGACGTATGAGTGCCGTCGCTGGCCGTTACCGTCCAGGACCACTGCGATCCCGGGGGGAGGCTCGCCTCGCGATAATGCACCACGGGAAGCGCCCATGGGTACGACGTCGCGGTTACCGTGCCGATCGGGATCGTGCGCCCGACCCGGTAGACCGTGTAGGTGAGCGTTCCGAACTCGGGGCTGCTCACTCCGGTGAAGGTCAGCGAGGCGACGCCGGCCGAGGTGCTGGTGACCGTGGGCGCGGCCGGAGCACTGGGCGCGGTGGTGCCCGCGCCAGCCGGGAAGATCGCGAAGCCCTGCTGCGGCTGGTCGTTCACCGTGGTGAAGTCCCCGCCGAGGAAGAGCTGGCTGCCGTCGGTCGCCATGACGCGCGGGCCGAGCACGGTGGCGTTGGTATTCGGCGTCCAGTGGCTGAGCACGCCGTTGTTGAGCGACTGGTCGAGCAGGTGGTAGGTGGGAACAAAGGGGCCGCTCGTGTTCTCGGGATTCTGCGGGAAGCCCTCCTGGGCGTACGCGCAGTCGTGCGCATGCGAGCCCTTGAACAGGTAGCCGTTGATGACGACCAGCGCCTGCGTCGCGCCGAGGCAGTCGTTCTGCCACAGCAGCTTGTCGGTGCTGCCCAGGGTGACGGCGAAGTCGCCGTCGAAGCAGCCGCCGCCGGTGCCCTCAGAGCCCAGGTAGGCCGTGCTGCCGCTGATCACGATGGTCTTGACGGCCGGCGGAGCACACCTGGAGTTGTCAGGGACGATGTTCGCGGTCCACGGCACAGTCGTCGCGCCGGTCGTCGGGTCAACGGCTCCTGCCCCGGGCTGCGACACCCCGTTGATGGTCGCGAAGTAGCCGCCGACCAGCACCTGCGAGCCATCGGGGGCCACCGCGACAGAGGTCACCGAGTTGTCCAGGACAGGAGCCCAGGCCAGGAGGGTGCCCGAGGTGTCCACCGCGCCGGCATACGTGCGTGCCTGCAGCCCCGGGCCAGATCCGGCCGTCCCCAGCTCGTTGAAGCTGCCGCCGAGGTAGATCGCCGACCCGCTGGAGGACACAGCGATCGAATTGACCTGCCCGTACGCCGACGGTGCCCAGCTGGTCGGGGCACCAGTGGCTGTGCTGAGTGCGGCCAGGTTGTCCCGGTACAGTCCGTTAACACCGGAGAAAAGGCCGCCCACATAGAGGGTCTTGCCGTCCGGTGACACCGCCAGCGCGTAGACGCTCGCCGACGAGGTCCCGGTGATCACCGGGTCAAAGGACGTCATCAGCGCGCCGGTGGCCGCGCTGAACGCCGCGAGGTACGTGCGCGGTGTCTCGCCGGTGCCCGCGGGATCGCCGGGCGGGCGCACCGAGGTGAACTGGCCGCCGACATACACCACGCCATTCGCCTGCGCGATGGCCCAGACGGTGCTGTTGGTCTGCCACGACGACAGAGCCGTCGAGCTGACACCGGGGGCGGGAAGTGCGCTAGCCCTGCTCGTCGCCGCCACCGCGCTCGGGGTCTGGACGCCGGCCGTCGTTGCGGCAGCCAGCACCAGCGCGATGGACCCCAGCAGGATCCGTGCCTTCATCTCGCACTCCTCAAAGCGTTCCTGACCTGACCGCAGCTAGACATAGTAGGCTCGATCACCCGCTTCTCCCCCGTTATTGGGCATTCCCGGTGCTGGCCTGGATGGCCAGCCCGGCGCTCATCGGCGCGTACCGCTCGATGTCGTTGTGCCAGTGCGGGCTGCGCACGCGCGAGCAGTCGTCACCGCCTACGAAACGGGAGTCCGACGAGGAGAGCGACCGCCTCGCCCGGTCGCTGGTCGAGCCGCTTCCTGCCGGTCAGCGCACCCGGCTCCTCGAGGCGATGACGACGGTCGCGCGGCTGCTGACCGGTGGTCTGGTCGCCATCGAGATCGAGGACCCCGAGAGCGCAGACGCACAATGGTGCCTGGAGTCCTACTTCGCCACCCTGGAGGAGCGGTTCGAGGCCGGCTTCGATCCGGACAGGAGCATCCGCGCCGACGTAGCCGACCTCACGCCGCCGGGCGGCCTGCTGCTGGTCGCCCGGCTACATGGCCGTCCCGTCGGGTGCGGAGCGCTGAAGTTGCACGGCCGGCGGCCGGCCGAGATCAAGCGGATGTGGGTAGCGCCGGAGGCACGCGGCCTCGGGCTGGGGCGGCGGCTGCTGGCCGAGCTCGAGCACCAGGCCTGGAGCCCGTGGCGCGCGACGTACACGCCTGGAGACCAACCGCGCCCTGCGGGAGGCAATCTCCCTCTACCGCTCGTCCGGCTATGTCGACGTACCCGCCTTCAGCGACGAGCCCTACGCCCGCCACTGGTTCGAAAAGTGCCTCCAGGCGCCAAGATCCTCCATCGCCTAGCCGCCAACCCCGACGGGCTCAGTGAGAGGGTGCCACCGCGGCGCTCAGTCTGGACAAGTGGAGGCACGATGAAGTACCTGATGCTTGGTGCGATCACCGAGGCCGGACAGCAACTGGCCGGACAGGGCTAAGACGGTTCGGGCCAGCGGGCTGACCGACGGTCCGTACATGGAGGCCAGGAGGTCCTTGGCGGTTACGATCGAGATCAGGCCGCCCGAGGTCGCAAGCAGTTCGGCCGGGACGGCGTGAAGAGCTGGTAGCCATCGGGTTCACCGGCGAGCGGCTCGACCTCCGCAAGCGCGGCCTGGGGGCCGATCGCCATCCGGGTGGCCACGGCACGATTGAGCCGGACCACCGGTGATGGCGTGAACAGCTTCCGGCGGTCATAGAGGTCCCGGATCTGGTGCCAGTCCGTCTGCTCGTGGCTCGGTGCCTGCGCGTGGATCGCGTCAATAGTGGCCTGGATCTGGTAGGCCCCTGGGCGGTGCGTTGCCATCGCGCGGGCGAGCAGCCGTGCCGCATCGGCGATGAGCGCCTGGTCCTGGAGCCGCACCAGCCGACTCCATCCGTCGAACCTGGTTGCGGGCCGGGACTCGTGCAGCAGCATCAGCGCCAGCAAGCCCAAGACCTCGGGCTCGCGCGGCATGAGCCGGTGCAGCAGCCGGTTCAGCGCCACTGCCTGCGCCGTCAGGTCACGGCGCAAGGCGATCGCCGAGCTGGTCAGGATCGGAACAGCAGCGCCTGCTTGGCCTGGCCCGCACGCTCCCGGCGCATTCCGTCAATCGCCTTGCGCCGGGCAGTGGTGGCTAGCCAGCCACCCAGGTTCGACGGAACTCCGTCGGCGCTCCCGCCAGCCGAGCACCACCTCATCTGGCCCGTCCAGGGGCCCTGAGTGAGTCCCCGGGACCGGGGTCCCGGGGACTCACTGATCGTCAGCCGAGCGGGACCTTGATGACGCGCGTCCCCCAGTTCCGGATCCCGGTCGTGGTCTGGCTCGACTTGGGCGGGATGTACTCGGTGGCGAGCCACGCGGAGTCCGACGTGCCGTCCGGGACCGCGAACGAGTAATCGCCCCAGCGTGGCGCGTTCGCCGCGGCCCGGTTGTACGGGCCTGCCCCCGCTGCCGCCACGACCGCCGGCCCGAAGTTGCTGCCGCCCTTCAGGGTGGCGTAGGCAGCGCTCGGGAACCGCACGCTGCTGGTCAGAGTGAAGACGACCGCCGCGTTCCCGGCTGCGTCCGGCTGCACCGCCGGGTACAGCTCATACTTGCCGGCGGCGGCGATGTAGCCCTGGCGGACGATCGACGCACCAGCGATCCCGGCCGAGCCGAGCGTCGGCTTCACCTGGAACCAGGCGCCGCCTGCGCGTACCGAGCTGTCGCCGGCCGGCTGCACCGCCGTCGTCAGCTCACCCCAGACCGTGCCGCCAACGAATTCGGTCTGCTGCATCCGGTCGTCGCCGGAATCCAGCTTGCTCGTGGCACCCTTTTGCGGAGCCGGCGGCGGAATGGCGTACGCCTCGGAGTTGATGAGGACCCTGGACAGCGTCGGCATACCACCCAGGCCGACCTGGTCCCGGTTGGTCATGGCCCAGACACCGATGCGGTTGTCTCCGGTGCCGCTGGAGTCCAGCGAGCTGAGGAAGTACTCGGCGCCCGGCCGCCCCGTGGACAGGGCCGGCTGGGGCGCCGTGGTGTCGGTCGTCAGGTTGGGGAAGTTCACGACGTGCGGGCTCACGACGCCGTTAACCAGGTCGGACTTGTCGATCGCCCACATCTCCGCGCCGTTGAACTGCGGCCCGAGGATCGAGAACTCGTCAGCGGTGACGTAGAGGTTGGTCTGGTCGATCCCGATCCTCGGCTGGTCACCGAAGCACGGGCAGCCGTTCCCTGACGGGTCCGTCGTGTCGATCGAGTAGTCGTTCCACAGCCCGCGCGGGTCGGAGTTGTGCCGGACGGCGATGAGCAGGGATGACGCGGTGGACGAGTCGTTCAGGAACAGGATCGTCGCGAACCAGGTCTGAGTGCTGGGGTCGAACCAGCAGCGCGGGTCGCTAGTGAACTCCTTGGCGCCCACGTTGAACAGGTCGTTGATGTTGAAGGGCCCGCGCAGCGACTTCCCGGTCGTGCTGTAGACGCGATACGCGGAGTTGACCAGCTCGAGCACGAAGCCGTTGCCCTTGCACAGCCCCTGGTCCGGCGGTTCGAACGTTTGCTCAAAGTTGGTGACCTGGCTGTCCCGGCTGCTGACGCCGTTGAAGTTGACCAGAGCAGAACTCCTGGCCGCCGCCGCTGACGCTGACGCCGGCGCGCCGGGCACCGTCTCCGCCGCCGAGAAGTGGCCAGACGGCAGCCGGCGAGGCCCTCTCGGGACCACTCGCGACGCCGGCGGCGCTCCGACAGCGGGCTTCTTCCTGGGCACCAGCCGGGCAATCCCCGGTATGCCGGTGTAGTGCGTCACCGCGGGACCGGTGTGGTGTGTCACAGCGGGAGACGGGCTGCCCCCCGAAGCAGACGCTTGCGCCACCGTCGGCACGAGCATTGCTGCGATCGTTGCCAGGCTCGCGGCCGCAGCCACGCCCAGCCCACCCACACGGGACAGGTTCACCTGATCCCCTTTCGCCGAAGGCGCTCCCCACCCCGTCGCCTTCCGGCATCCGCACACCCCGCACCATCTGGTGCCACGGCTCCGTTAGGGTGGCGCGCTTGGGCGGACAGGGCTGATAACCGGATCAGGTTACCTTTCTGATCTTGCTGTGGTGGCTGTTTCGGATTCGGCGTGACCGGATCGAGAGATTGGCAGGCGCAGATCAGCTGAGGCGAGTTTCTACACCACAGGCTCTGCGCCACCTCCGGACGCCTGGGCGATGCAGATCTCCCCAGTCTGTGGCTGGATTCCAGGAACATCGGCAGGCGCCGCAGCGGCCGCGCCATATCCGGCCGACCGTCCTGGAGGAGGTCAGTGCCCGTGATCACGAATCCCCGACTGATCGCGCTGCACGGCGTCCGGCAGCCACTGCGTGCGCGGCTCGGCTCCGATCAACACGAACAAGGCCACCGCGTCCACGGTTTCGGCCACGCCGGACTCCGGGTCGGTGAGGGTCAGGCCCTCCAGGCGGCTTTGTCCTGTGCCGCCGGTCACGGCGACCCCGTGGCGCACCGCGATGTCGGGGCCGATTCGATCTCCCGGATGAGGTATTCACCACGGAGACCTTGCTGTCCTTCATGGCCTTGGCCTCCAAGGCAGCCGCGCCGTAGAACACGCCGACGCCGGCCAGCGCGTCGAGCGCCGGGATGCCCCGGCGCCGGTAGCGTGTAAACCCTCACGGCTAGGTCCCGCCGCTCACTCCCGTCGGGAGCTGCTCAGCAACGTGTTTCGTTCGAGGATGCTGTTCGTTGGCGTGCGGGTTGTTCAGTACGTGGAGGCTTATTCACGGCGGACCAAATAACGCCTATCCGGCGTGTTGAAATGAACGACGGCCCGTTTATTGAGAGAATTGGGTTACCAGCCTCAAATCTC
>Ga0208589_1000014_pt1 | contig 87946 bp, 78 predicted proteins | sample NGESurshal092012_2_FD_184486 | JGI IMG/M metagenome (GOLD analysis project Ga0208589, IMG submission 184486) | Arctic peat soil microbial communities from Barrow, Alaska - NGEE Surface sample F53-2 shallow-092012 (SPAdes) | ecosystem: Environmental > Terrestrial > Soil > Wetlands > Peat ...
CGGCTCTGTCATCCAAACTCCTCTGGAAGTCTCAACACTTCCAGACTACCGCGACAGGCTGCAGTCCCCTGGCCCGCCTACATTCGTGTCGCACACCCGACCGCGGCTGCCTTTCCCGGTTTTGTCGCCCGGCACGGTTATGATGCCATCGTCTACAGCGGCCACCCGCTGCCTGGACTGGCCCGCATTCCCCAGGTCGCCCTGGTGACGCCGATCCGTGCCCCTTTCGCCTTCCCGGGCCGCTGCACTTCCTGCGGCAAGCCGATCGGCTCCGGCGCCTTCTCGGTCTTCGAGGTCCCGCCGGGCAGCCTGTCCCGGGTGGTCAAGCTGCTCTCGGGGCGGATGCCGGACCAGTCCAACCCTGATGAGGTGCTGGCGTCCTACACGCTGGCCGTGGATAACGGCGTGCGGATCGGCTCGGTGATCCAGGTCCTGACGCCGACCCCGGGGCAGGTGAAGGAGGGCCCCACCAAGGCCAACCTGGCGGCAGTCCCGCGGCGCAGCCTCCGGGTGGTGGGCTTCGTGGTGGCTGAGAATGAGTTCCCCGCCGGGAGCGGGGCGCGGTACGACCTGTTCTCGACGAAGGCGTTCGCGGCGGCGGTGAATCGTCGTGGACTGGTGGTGCCGTTCTACTATGTCCGGCTCCGGCACGGTGCGGCTGACCTGCCCGCCTTCGAAAGCCAGCTCCGCCCGCTGGATTCGCTCGGCCCCGACGACCTGGATATTGACGCTGCTGCGGTACAGCGCGCGATCAGGCCGCAGGCTGTGGGCTGGTGGGTGCTGGCGGGCCTGGCCGCCCTGGCCGGGCTGGCTGTCATCGGGCAGGCCGCCGCCCGGCAGTTCGTCACCGAGCAGGACGATCGTCAGGCCCTGTCCGCGGTGGGCCTGCGGCCGCAGCAGTTCGTGGCCGTCGGCCTGGCCCGCGCGGTCATCATCGGTGCCGTCGGCGCGGCCGGGGCCGTGGCGCTGGCCACGCTGCTCTCCCCGCTGACCCCGGTGGGCGAGGCGCGGCTGGCCGCCGGCTCGGCGGGCGCAGTGGTCATTGATCCGCTGGTCACGGTGATCGGCGAGCTGGCCACGGTAGCCATGGTGGTCGCACTGTCAGCCTGGCCGGCGGTGTGCGATGCGCGGCTGCTGCGCGGCGACCCGCCGCAGCGGGCGGTGCCGGTGGCGCTGGTCCGGGCCGTGGTATGGACCGGCGCGCCGCCGAGCGCGCTGATCGGGATCCGGTACGCGCTGCAGCGGGGCCGCGGGCGGCAGCCGGTCCCGGTGGGGACCGCGCTGCTGGGCATGGTGCTGGCGGTCGCCGCGCTGTGCGCGACGGCCGTGTTCGGTGCCAGCCTGACCCGGCTCATCTCCTCACCCGCGCTCTACGGTGTCCCGTTCCAGGCCGAGTTCAGCAATGAAGGGACGGGATCCGGGTCAGCCCTCACCGGGCCAGTGCTGGCCAGCCTTCGAAGGGACCCGGAGGTTGGGCGGATCACCGTGGCGACCATCGCCGATATCGACGTGAATGGCCGTCAGGTCCGTGCGGTCGCGGCGACCGCGATCCGCGGTCCCGCGCTGATCTCGGTGGTGGACGGCCGGCTCCCCAGAGCTGACCACGAAATCATGCTGGGCGCCGCGACCATGCGCAGTGTCGGCGCGCGGCCCGGTGGGCTGGTCCAGGTTACTGTCACCGACCCGCAAGGTGCCCAGCACCAGGCTCAGTTCCGCATCGTTGGCCGCGCGTCGCTCCCGCCAGGCTTCGGCACCGGCGGGCTGGGGACCGGGGCCGCGATAACCTCCAGCGCGCTGACCGATGCGCAATGCCCGCCCGGCACCGGCAGGCAGGCCTGCCAGCGCAAGGTGCAGCAGGGCGCCATCTACTATGTGCTGGCCCGCGCGGCTCCGGGGCGGGCCGCCGCTGCGGCGCTGACCCGGCACGTCAGCAAATACCCTCAGTTTGCCGGCTTGGCGCAGGAGCCGGTCGAGCTGGTCAACTTCGGTGAGTCGGTGAACTTCCCGTTGCTGTTCGGCGGGCTGCTGGCGGTGTTCGGGGCGGCGACGATGGTGCACCTGCTGGTGGTCAGCGTTTCCCGCCGGCGTGCCGAGGCCGGCTTGCTGAAGGTGCTCGGGTTCGCCCGGTATCAGGTCGCGGCAGTAGTCAGCTGGCAGGCCACCGCGGTGGCCCTGGTCGGGATCGCGGCCGGGGTGCCGCTGGGGATCGCGGCCGGCAGAGTCTTCTGGCGGGTGTTCGCCACGAACTTCGGCGTGGTGCCGCTAACAGTGGTGGACGCGCTGCCTGTGGCCGCACTCGCCTTCGGGGTGCTCGCCGCCGCCAACGTTCTCGCCTTTTTCCCCGCGCTGCTGGCCGCGCGATCACGCCCCGCCCAGCTGCTGCGAGCCGAATGAGGACATCCGCATATCGGCCAGCGCCTGCCCGGACAATGCTTGTATGGACGCGCAATCGCGGCTACAGGATGACCGCTCGCGGGCAGTACCGACAGCTGCCAGGCACGGTTCACAAGCTGGCGCCAAGGTGGAGCACGAGGTGTAGCAATAGAGCGTCTAATTACGCGCACAGCGCTCGGCTACCATCAGCGTTTCCGCAGGTGAGCACAGCGATTCGAACAGGATACTTACCATGGAGACGCTCTGCCGACTGAGCTAAGGGGGCATACCCGGGCGGTCCTGCTGCCCGTCCTGCGAGGCTTGCGGAACAGGCGCAAGCGCCCGCCGGACTGCGTTACCGCGCCTAGAGAGGATACACGAAATCGACCTAGGGCAACGGCCCGAACCCCTCCGGGACCAACCCCCTGGCCCCACCCTGCCGCCCACCCGATCCAGGGCCCCCGCCCCGCGCCCTCGGGCTGCCACCGCGCGCCCTAGGGCTCCCGCCTCCCGCCCGAAACCGCAGCAGCCGACCAGAATGCCGCGAGGACTACGGGCCACGCGGCGGACAGCGGATCGATGACCTCGAAGTGCCCGCACCCCGGAATCAGGTCGCAGGCCACGTCGTCCCCGGCGCCCTGGGCACGCGCGGCGTAGGCACTACTCTGCTCCGGCGGTACCCGGTCATCGTCCATCCCATGGACGAGCCGCGCCGTGGTCCCGGTCGGGAGCAATCGCATCGGATCCGCGGCCAGGTAACGGCCGGGAAAGCGCTCCGGTCCTCCCCCCATCAGGTCTCCGGCGGCACCGCCACCGAGCTTCAGCCGGAAGCAGGCCGCCAGGTCGCAGACCCCGGCCACGCTGACGACCCCAGCCGGCGACCGCGCGACCCCGGCGGCCGGCGATCGTCCGGCTCCGGCGGCCGGCGATCGGGCGAGGTACCCGGGCGCGCCGGGCGGCAGCCTGCGGCGGCCGGCCGCCCAGAGCGCGAGCTGGCCGCCGGCCGAGTGGCCGGCCAGCACGACCCGCCTGGCGTCGGCCTGTCCCCCGGCCGCCGCGCCTCCCCCGGCCGCCGCGGCCACGATCTCCGGGAGCGCGTCCACGGCGGCCGCCACATCATCGAACGTTCCCGGCCAGCCGCCCCCAGCCTGGCCCGTCCGCCGGTACTCCGGCGTGCAGACGGCGAACCCCGATGAGGCCAGAGCCTGCGCCAGCGGCCCGGCATGGGCACGGTCAAACTCCGCTCGCCAGAAGCCGCCGTGCAGGAAGATTACCAGCGGACAGTCGGCCTGGCGAGCCGCCCGAGCGTCGCCGGCGCCGCGACCAGGATCCGGCAGCCGCAGGTCAGCGACCTGATCGTCGCGATCTCCGTAGCGCAGGACCTGGTCGGGGGGGCGCGATGGCCTGACCAGGATGTCAGTCGGCCGCATCAAGTCCGGCCCTCCTTCCTGCGGCGGCAAGATCGTGCGGCAGCCTGAGCTGCCCGGCGGGTGCCGCGGGGCGATACGCGGCAAGAGCTTAGGTGTCGAAACCCGGCCGCAGGGAATCCTCAACTAGGACGCGCATACTGTGAGGACCATGGTGGGCAGTTTCATACCGGCTCAGACGTCAACGACGAGGTCGTGCCAGTGAGGGCGCAGCTCGTCAGACTACTGACCCTCGGTGCGCTCACGGGTTTCATGCTCCTCGGGGCCAGTCCGGACGTCTTCGGCGCCTCGGTGGTCCGTCCGGCGGACGTGGCCGCGCCGGTCGTGAAGGCCGCCTGCTCCAGCCGTCCCAAGGCCGCGATTCTCCTGGCCTCAGCGCTGCGCCCCGCCGCGTCAGCCAGCTCGGCCAGCCCGAGGCCATCCGGCAGCCACAGCTCCTCCGGCCGCCCGACGCCCAAGCCGACGAGGACCAGGACCACGTCACCGACCCCCAAGCCGACCAGCACGAAGAGCAAGTCCCCAAGCCCCAGGCCGTCCAGCTCCACGACCCCACCGAGCCCGCACCCGTCGGCCAGCCATACGTCGAGCTCACCGACGACGAGCCCGACCAGCTCGCCATCGAAGAGCACCAGCCCGACCCCCAAGCCATCGAGCTCCAGCCCGACGCCCAAGCCATCGAGCTCCAGCCCCAGCCCCAAGCCGTCCAGTTCCAGTCCCAGCCCGAGTCCGTCACCCAGCAAGCAGACGCCGCAGCTCTGCGTGTCGGTTCAGCCGCTGGGGACCTCCGCGCAGGTGCGGCCCGGTCATAAGGCCGGCTTCGCGATCTGGGTATGGAGCACCCGCGCGGATAGCAAGTCCGTGACGGTCGACGTGCACATCGCGCACGCTAGTCACGTAGGCGCGCCGCAGTTCTCGGTCTGCCCCAGCTCCGGCACCGCCAGCTGCGGAATCGGCACGCTACCCGCCGGGCAGGCTGACGAGCTGCAGGCCACGGCGGCGGTGCAGAAGTCAGCCTCCAATGGCGAGCAGGTTAAGCTCACCGCGACCGCCTCCGCAAAGGGCGCGCGTTCCTTCGACGCGTCAGGGTCAGTCCTGGTGACGGCGGCCACGCCACCGCCGACCACGACCTCCCCGCCCGCCACCGTGACGCTGCCGCCCGTCACGCTGCCGCCCGTTTCGGTGCCGCCGGTGGCCGCCAACGGGCCCGGCCTGGGCAACCCGGCCGGGCTGTTCCCCACCGTCTCCCCGGCCCTGAGCCCGAGCCCCAGCGGATCGATCGGCTTCCCGCCCGCCCGCAAGCGCGCCACCCGAGTGGCGAACGTCTCGGCCATCGTTCCGCTCGACCCCCGGCTCATCGGCGGCCAGCTGGCCGGCCTCGCGGTCCTGGCGGGCGCCATCGCGATCGCCATCGCCCGGCTATCGCTGCGCAGGCCCAGGCCCCAGGACGGACCCGGATCGGGAAAGACCGACAAACCCTCGTCTTAACGGACCAGGTTGCGGATCCTGGCTGACCCGCGCTACTTGGCCAGGTGCTCGACCTTGAGCCGCATCTGCCGCATCTCAGCCGCTAGCGCCTGCGCGCCCAGCGTCGGCGAGGCGACGAGCCCGAAGGTGTCACCGTCGGCCCAGGCACATTCGGCCGGGTTAGCGGACACGCTCGGAACGCAGGCGGCCGCCCCGCCGAGCGAGCCGGCACCAGTAGTAACGGCGCCTGGCAGCCGGCCGATGAAGCTGGAGATGAAGGAGCTAGGTGAGCTCCGGGCCAGGTTGCCGCCGATGAACAAGATGATCTGCGGGGCGGAGCTGGCGGCCGGGCTGGCGCTGTCCTCGTAGACCGCCGCGACGACATGACTGGCCTCGCCACTGCCCTGCGACATGATGCTGTTGCGCAGCTGGGCCGCTTTCATGCTCGCCGCCAGCGCGGGCGCCTGGGTGTAACTGCCCAGCGCCTGCGGTGTCACGATCACGTGCACCGGACCGCGGGCGCTGGCCGGCATGAGCTCGAACGCGGCCGCCCCCGCGGCTACCACCACGGCTCCCGCCGCCAGTATCCGCCAGCGACGAGCCTTGCGGCGACCCGCCCGGCGGCTCGACCTTGGCTGGCCGGCCTGGCTGGCCGGCTCCGCGCTGGCTGGCCTGGCCGGGGCCGGCTCGGTCATGACTGATCCGGCAGCGGCCGTGCTGACCCGTCGCGGCGCCTCAGCAGTGGGCCGCGAGCTTTCCGCCGTCGCGGACCGCGAGCCGTCGGCGACCTCAGGCGGCGCGAGCTGTGCCGTCGCCGATTGCGGCGCCTCGGCTGTCACCAGGCGCGGGAACTGCGCTGTCGCAGATCGGGAGGGGTAACTTGCCGCGGGCCGCCCGGTCTCGGGTGCCGGTGCCGGGGGAAATGGCGGCTGAGCCGCCGGGAAAGCGGCTTGCCCTTCCCCGCGACTAGCCGGCGGCGTCCGCGCACCCGGCCAGGTGCCCGGCTGCTGCTGGCTGGCCGCCGACGCTGCTGCTGCTGCCCGGCCGGCGGCTGTACCTGCGTCGTCTCCGGCGTCCGCCGGCCGGTCCTGCCGCCTCCGCTGGTCACGTGACTCGGCCTTGGCTAGCTTCCGCGCCCGGCGATCCAGCCTGGCCGGAGCCTCATCCGCCGGCACCCGCGTCGCTGGCGTCGGCGCCTCATCCGCCGGCACCTGCGCCGCTCCCCGCCGGGATTCCGGCGCTGTGCCGTCGTCCTGCGCACCAGCCGGGCCGCGATGGCGGGCCGGGGCCAGCGGCTGAGGGGCCGGCCGAGGCGCGAACTCGTCCCCCGGCAGCCGGGACTCGCTTCCGGAAAGGCTGTGGTCATCCGCCCCTGACGCGCGCTTCGGATCGGCGCCGCGAGCGCGCCGGTCGCTGCGCCTGCGAGACGGACCAGCATGCCCCCGGCGGCCTGAGTCGGCTTCCGGCCCGGAGCTGTCCTGGCGGGGGGCCGGGGCGAATCCTTGCTCTGCCTGGCCGGCCGAACCCCAGCCGTCATCAGCTGCCCGCTCCGGCTTCCAGGCGGCCGGGGAGGCCGGCCGCTCCCGCTGTCCGGCACCCGGATCTGTCCAGGCATCGAAATCCTGACCGGCCCGTTCCTCCGGGCGGGCCGGGGCCACCGGGGGGGCCGGGGCCGTCTCGGCGGACCGGCGCGAGCCCAGCCGCCCTCGGCCGGGGCGGCCCGAGGACGGCTCTGGGGACGGGGTCGGCCGCCGCGCCGGGACCCCCGGGCCGGGAGTTCCGGCCGGGCTAGGCGAACTGGGCCGTCCGCCGGAGAGGTAGCGGATCCATTCGTAGTCTTCGTCGTCGCCGCCCTGGGCGTCGGCCTCCTGGTCCCGGTCGTCAGCCTGAGCGCGGCGGCCCTTCCGGCCGGACTGCCTGCCGGCGGACTTGCCTTCCGACGGGGCGGCACCGGGCCGACGCCGCTGGTCGTCACGGTCAGCAGCGGGCCACGCGTCCTCGTCCGGTGAACGAGAATCGGAGAGCTCCTGCTGATCGTGCGGCCATCCGGTGCTCATGAAATGAATAGCTCCTGGGACTGACGCGGCGTCCTGGACCCGATCAAAGTCACTACATCATGCGGTACGGGGGCCACGCCCGCCACGCCATCGGCCTTACTGGCTCCTTACGGCCACGATCAGCCGGGCCGCCGAGGCTGACCTCGACCACGGGAGTGACGAGCCCGCGAAGCTCGGTCAGATCCAGCTCGGCGAGACTTGTCACCAGCATCAGCCACCTCCGTACGCCTCTAGCCAGGCCCGACCCTCGGCCGTCGCCTGGTACAGCTCCAGGCCTCCGGTCCCGGAGCGCTCCGCCATCCGCTGGCCCACCAGGCTGCGCGCTAGTGCCGCGGTCGCCTCCGGTCCGATGTCCTTGCCCGCCATCTGGGTGACGACCTGTGACAGGTCCCCGATGGTCATCGGGCTGCCGTTCGCCAGAGCAGTCAAGGCAATTGTCTCGCGCGGGGTCAGGAACGCCATGTCCTCATCCTTGCCTAGGACTCCCGGTGTGGATGTCCGATTGCTAACCGCCACGTGTCACCTCGGGGACATCCACGATCTGCGCGGGGCCGAGCGCGGGGCGAGCGCAGGGCACCGGGCGGCCATTTTTGCCGTGCTCGGGGCGAAGGGGGGTGATCCTGCCCACTCAGCCCTTGCCGGACAGCCCGTTATGACTGACCATCACGTTAGGGACTGCGATGACCAGGGATGAGCGGGAGGCATTCGTGGACGACAGCTTTGCCGCGCTTGTCCGCGGCCCGTCGAGCACCTTCCCGCGCGGCTACCCGTACCTCATCCCGGTCTGGATCGCCGTCGGGGTCGGCGCGCTCTTGTACGGCTGGAACCGGCTCGTCGGGGCGATTCCCGTCTGGTACGGCGGCCTGGCGCTGAGCGCGCTGGTGCTGGCCATCACCGCGCTGATCGCCGTCTTCGCGACGATCCGGCGGCTGGCCTTCCGCGCCGACGCCAACGGGATCCGGCTCGGCGTGCGAACCGCCCGCAAGCGGCCCCGGCAGCGGCAGGCCCTGCTGTGGTGGTCGGACGTGCAGCGGCTCAGCATCGCGCCCCGGCACGACGGCTCGGTGCTGGAGATCACGCTCGGCCCGGCCGCCCGGATCGTCCGCCGCCGCAGCCTGCTGCGCCAGGCGCTGCTGATGTGCGGCATGCTCATCCTGCCGCTGTGGCTGGGCCGCGGTACGCCGCGGCTCACCGAGCCGCGCGGCAGCGCGCCACAGTACCGGGTCCGGCTGAACGACGTGCAGCCCGACGAACTCGGCGTGGCCCTGGCGGCGCTGGCGCTCCCGGCCGTGGACATCGTGGTGATGTCCCGGCGGCGCGGGCCGCTCATGGCCCGGCGCCCGCAGCAGGTCACAGCCCCGGCAGCCTGAAGGCGCTAGCCGAGCCGGCCGCTGCCCGCGCTATCCCCGGCCACCTCGGCCGTCGTATCATCGCCCCCGAGCCGCGCCGGCGGTGCAAAGCCGGATGAGCTGGCGACTTCCGTTATGAGCGAGGAGAGGACTCGGCCTGATGGCACACGAGGTGAAAGGCGTCATCGCCACCGGCAAGGGAGCCGCAGTCACCGTGACCACGGTCGTCGTGCCTGACCCCGGGCCGGGGGAAGCCCTCGTCCGGGTGCAGGCCTGCGGGGTCTGCCACACCGACCTGCACTACCGCGAGGGCGGCATCGGTGACGACTTCCCGTACCTGCTGGGGCATGAGGCGGCGGGCGTCGTCGAGGCGGTCGGCGACGGGGTGACCGGGCTTGCGGCCGGTGATTTCGTCATCCTCAACTGGCGCGCGGTCTGCGGCCAGTGCCGGGCCTGCCGGCGCGGTCGCCCCTGGTACTGCTTTGCCACGCATAACGCCAGCCAGAAGATGACGCTGACCGACGGGACGGAGCTGTCTCCGGCGCTGGGCATCGGCGCCTTCGCGGAGAAGACGCTCGTCGCGGCGGGCCAGTGCACCAAGGTGAGCGCCGAGGTCAAGCCCGAGGTGGCGGGGCTGCTGGGCTGCGGGGTGATGGCCGGGCTGGGCGCGGCGATCAACACCGGCGGCGTCACGCGCGGCGACTCGGTCGCGGTCATCGGCTGCGGCGGCGTTGGCGACGCGGCGATCATGGGCGCCCGGCTGGCGGGCGCGCGGACGATCATCGCGGTGGACGTGGACGACCGGAAGCTGGAGTGGGCCCGCCAGTTCGGCGCCACTCACGTGGTGAACTCCCGCAGCGCCGACCCGGTGGCGAAGATCCGCGAGCTGACCGAGGGCAACGGCGCCGACGTGGTGATCGAGGCGGTCGGCCGGCCGGAGACCTACAAGCAGGCGTTCTATGCCCGGGACCTCGCCGGCACGGTGGTGCTGGTCGGCGTCCCGACGCCGGAACTCCAGCTGGACCTGCCGCTGCTGGACGTGTTCGGCCGGGGCGGCGCGCTCAAGTCGTCCTGGTACGGGGACTGCCTGCCCGACCGCGACTTTCCGATGCTCACCGACCTGCACCTGCAGGGCAGGCTGCCGCTGGACAAGTTCGTGTCCGAGACGATCACGCTGGACGACGTCGAGGAGGCCTTCGCCAAGATGAGCCGCGGCGAGGTGCTCCGCAGCGTGGTGACCCTGCCATGAGGGTGAGGCAGCCGTGACGGCGCGGGTGGAGCAGATCGTTACGTCGGGGACGTTCTCGCTGGACGGCCAGGATTTCGCGGTGGACAACAATGTCTGGCTGGTCGGCGACGGCAGCGAGGTGATCGTGATCGACGCCGCGCATGACGCCGACGCGATCATGGCCGCCGTCGGCGACCGCCGCCTGCGCGGCGTGATCTGTACCCACGGGCACAACGATCACATCAACGCCGCGCCCCGGCTGGGCAAGGCAGCCGGGGCGCCGGTCCTGCTGCACCCGGGCGACCAGGTGCTCTGGCAGATGGTGTTCCCCGACCAGCGGCCGGACGGCGTGCTGGCCGGGGAGCAGCTGATCGAGATTGCCGGGATCGGGCTGCAGGTGCTGCACACGCCAGGGCACTCCCCCGGCAGTGTCTGCCTGTACGCGGCGGAGCTGGGCGGGCAGGGAACGGTGTTCTCCGGGGACACGCTGTTCCACGGCGGGCCGGGGGCCACGGGGCGGTCCTATTCCGACCATCCGACGATCCTGGCGTCCATCCGTGCCTCGCTGCTGACGCTGCCGCCGGAGACGGTGGTGCACACGGGGCACGGCGAGGACACCACGATCGGCGTCGAAGCCGCCTCGCTCGACGGGTGACGCGGTCCGGGGTGACGCGGATCGCGATGTGGTCGGGGCCGCGCACCGTGTCGACCGCGCTGATGCGGTCCTGGGAGAACCGGCCCGACACGATCGTCGTGGACGAGCCGCTGTATGCCTTCTACCTGGACCGCACGGGCATCGAGCACCCCGGCCGGGACGAGGTCATCGCCAGCATGCCGACGGACTGGCGGCAGGTCCTGGGCCAGCTCGCGGCCGGCCCGGTGCCGCCAGGCGTCAGCGTGGTCTACCAGAAGCACATGACGCACCACCTGCTGCCGGAGATCGACCGGGCGATGCTGGCGGGGCTGTCGCACGCCTTCCTGATCCGCGACCCGCGGCAGCTGCTGGCCTCCTACGCGCGGGTCCGCGCCGAGCCGACCCTGGCCGACCTCGGGCTGGAGCAGCAGGCGGAGATCTTCGCCGCGTTCGGCGGCCCGGTGATCGACTCGGGCGACATCCTGCGCCGGCCGCGGGCCGCCCTAGAAGCGCTCTGCGCGGCGCTGGGGGTGAGCTTCGACCCGGCCATGCTGTCCTGGCCGCCGGGCTCCCGGCCGACCGACGGGGTATGGGCCGCGCACTGGTATGACGGGGTGCGGGCGTCGACGGGTTTTGGGCCCTACCGGGAGCCCGCTGGCGGGCTGCCGGCGCATCTGGAGCCGCTTGCCGCCCGGTGCCGGCCGCTCTACGAGGAGCTGCGGGCCCACCGCCTGGTCATCTCATGATCCTTACCGATATCGTCGTCGCCGGGCCGGCGGGAGGCCACCGTGCTGCAGCAGTTTGACGAGCGCAACCTCGACCTGGTCGTCAGCGTCGGCGGCCGGCTGTCGCACCGCGACGAGGCGGCGGTCAGCCCGTTCGACTCCGTGGTGCAGGGCGGCGACGCGGTCTGGGAGGGCCTGCGGCTCTACGACGGCCGGATCTTCCGGCTGGCCGAGCACCTGGCCCGGCTGCGCCGCTCGGCCCAGGCGCTGGCCTTCGCCTCCATCCCGGCCGACGAGGACATCGTCGCCGAGATCCGGCGCACGCTCGCGGCCAACCAGATGACCGACAACGTGCACATCCGGCTCACGCTGACCCGCGGGGTGAAGGTCACCAGCGGCATGGATCCCCGGCTGAACCAGTCGGGGCCGACGCTCATCGTGCTGCCCGAGCACAAGCCGCCGGTCTACGACACGGCCGGGATCACGCTGGTCACCGCGAGCGTGCGGCGGCCGTCCCCCGACACCCTCGACCCGAAGATCCACCACAACAACCTGCTGAACTCCATCCTGGCCAAGATCGAGGCCAACCTGGCCGGCGCGGACGACGCCGTCATGCTGGACCACCGCGGCTTCGTGGCCGAGACCAACGCCACGCACATCTTCGCGGTCACCGGGGGCGCCCTGGCCACCCCCCGCGCGGCCGCCTGCCCGGAGGGGATCACCCGGCAGGCGGTGCTCGACCTGGCCGCGGAGGCCGGCTTCGACGTCGCCGTGGGCGACTACAGCCTGACGCAGCTCTATTCCGCCGACGAGCTGTTCGTCACCGGCACCATGGGCGGCATCGTGCCGGTGCTGGCCCTGGACGGCCGCCCGATCGGCGCGGGCCAGGCGGGCCCGGTGACGCTCCGGATCGCGGCCCTGTTTGCCGCGCTGACGGCCAGCTCGGGCACGCCGGTGGCGTAGCCGGGACGCCGGCGCGGGGCGCTGGCCGCCGATAGCGGACAATGTTGCGATGACGGATCCGAGCGACGTACCCGCAGTCAGCCTGGCTGACGGGGTCGACATGCCGATGATCGGGCTGGGCACCTGGAAGCTGACCGGCGGCCAGGTCGAGGCGGCCGCGGGCGCGGCGCTGGCGGCCGGCTACCGGCACATCGACACGGCGGTGATGTACGGCAATGAGGCGGAGATCGGCACCGCCCTGGGGGCCAGCGGGCTGGCCCGCGAGGAAGTCTTCCTCACGACCAAGGTCCGGCCCTCGGACCTCGGCCAGGAGGAGGCCGTCCTGCGCCGGTCGCTGCGGGCCCTGCGGACCGCTTACGTGGATCTGTGGCTCGTGCACTGGCCGCCGCAGCGGCCCAACCAGCGCCGCCAGCTGTGGAACGAGGTGCGCAGGCTCCGCGACGAGGGCCTGGCCCGGGCCATCGGGGTCAGCAACTACGAGCTGTCGCAGATCGACGAGCTGGAGGAGTGGACCGGCGAGCGCCCGGTGGTCAACCAGATTCGCTGGAGCCCGGCTCGTTACGACCCCGACGTGCTGGTCGGCCACAAGGCGCGCGGCGTCGTCCTGGAAGGCTACAGCGCGCTGAAGGACTCCAGCCTCACCGACCCGGTCGTGACCGAGATCGCCAAGTCGCACGGCGTCAGTCCCGCCCGGGTGATCCTGCGCTGGCATCTCGAGCACGGCGTCCCGGCCATCCCCAAGTCGGCGCGGCCGGAGCGGATCGCGGAGAATATCGACCTGTTCGGCTTCGCCCTGACTCAGGACGAGGTGGCGCGGATCGACAGTCTCGGCGCTCTAGCCTAGGCCGCCCGGCCGGGTCGCTGTCGCTGCCCGCCGGGCGAGCAGCACGATCTCAGCGGGGGTTCGCAGCCGGATGAACTCCAGGTGCGCATGGGCCGGGTCGGCCTGAGCCCCCAGATAGCGCTCCCGGTAGATCCGGTCATGAGTCCAGGCCCAGGCGATGATCGACTTCTGCGGGTCGGCGCGCAGCAGGTTGGCCCATGACTCGCGGTTGCCGTTCCACAGTTTCGTCCGGTGCGCCATCCGGCGCACGGTCCGCCACACGAGCTGGCGCATGACGCGGCGGCGGGGCGGGTCCAGCCAGACGACGGTGTCGGCGCGGCGCCAGACGATGTCCCGGACGGCGCTGTAGTTGCCGTCGACCACCCAGGCCTCCCCGGCGGTGAAGGCCGCCACGGCCGCCTGGAACTCCCGGGCGGGCAGCGGCTGCCAGCCGTGCTGATGAAAAATGGCGTCCAGCTCGAGATGGGGAACGTCCATGGCCGCGGCCAGTTCCGCCGCCAGCGTCGTCTTGCCCGAGCCGCTGTTGCCGATCACCGAGACGCGCCGCATCTGACCTCCTTACCGGTTTACCGGGCTTAAGAGCTAGCGCGGCAGGCCGGCGCGCAGGCTGAGCACGCGGGTATCAGCGATCTTGAAGGCGGCCTTGCCGAGCGCGCCGTCGTTGTAGCCATTCTGCAGGCCGGCCACGCACGCCGCGCCCTCCCCGCCGGTCTGGCCCGAGCACAGCAGCAGGTCCATGCCGGCCTGGGCCGCGAGCACGGCCCGGTGCTGGATGGAGCCGTACGCCTTCAGCGCGCCGGCCTCCAGCGCGTCGGTGACGGTCACGCCCGTGAAGCCCAGGCGGTTGCGCAGCTCGCCCTGGACGATGCTGCCGGACAGCCCGGCGGGCCGGTTCCCGCTCAGGCCCGGGTAGACCGCCCAGGACACCATGATCAGCTTCACCCTGGCCGCGATCGCCGCCCGGTAGGGCAGCTCGTCGATGCCGCGCAGGCTGGCCGCGGGGACCTGCAGGGTGACCGGCCCGTGGTCGGTGTCCTCGGTCCTGGTAGCCGCGCCGAGGCCGGGAAAGTGCTTGGCCGCCGCCGCGACCCCGCCCTGCTGCTGGGCCCGGATGAAGTCGGCGCCCAGGGCGGAGACCTTGGCCGGGCTCATGCTGTAGGACCGCTGGAACTGGTCATCGAAGTCACCCGCGGCGCGGTAGACATCCAGCACCGGGGCCAGGTTGACGTTCATGCCCACGCCGCGCAGGCTGGCGGCCGCGGCCGCCCCGGCCGCCGCGGCCGCCGCGGCGGGCTGCGCCGACTCTCCGATCTGCCTCTCCGACAGCTCTGGCGGGCCGGGCAGCCGGCGCACGAGGCCGCCCTCCTGATCGGTCATCAGCAGCAGCGGAGAGCGCACCGGGTTCGTCGGGGCAGCATCGGCCGCCTCGAGCTTGGCGATGACGCCGGCGATCTGGGCCCGGCCGGAGATGTTGCTGGCAAAGAAGATGACCCCGGCGGCCTCGCCGTGACCGATCAGCCAGAGCAGGCTGGCCGGCGGCGTCAGCCCGGCGTAGCTGAAGACCACCCGCTGGCCGGCGAGCTGGCGCGTAGACAGGCTGGCCACCTGCGCCGCCTCGGCGGTCCCGGCCGGCGCTCCGCTCCCGGGGCCAGCCCCGCCGGCGGCCGGGCCGCTCCCCGACGGCCCGGCGGACTGATGGGACTGATGGGACTGATGGGGCTGACGGGACGGCGGAGTGTTCCCGACAGCCGCGTTGGTGGTGCAGGCGATGGTCACGAACCCGATCACGGCCAGGCCGACAGCCCGGAGCCATGCTGGGGAAACGCGCACTGGGGGGTTACCTCTCGCGAACCGGCCCGGGGCGGGACCGACCCAGGTGGTCAGGGGGCGCCGCGGGGCGCCGGGGACGTCATGCTACGTCTAGCTAACGCCTGGCCGGTGATGACGCATCCCGCCTGCGGCAATTCCCTCGTCGCGCGGCGGCCCGCCGGGCCTCGGGCTCGACGTTGACACTGGGCGCGGCCATCGCACAGACTTCCGGGGTAGGCGATGGGCTCTCACCGGGGCGCAGCGAATAGGCAGCCGCGCCGGGCTGGGCTTAAAGCCGAGTTTTCCTGCCGACTTAGGTGGGCTAGCTCGGAGGCTTACAGCGGCTGCCAGCGGATACCAGTCGAGGGGCGTGGGCGATGACGCAGGAGCACGACCACCAGCACGCAGGCGATCACGAGCACGAGGGCCACGACCCGACCTTCTACCGCTCGCCGCGCGACGCGGCCGCCGCGCCGAAGGAGCAGCTCGCCTACGTCGCGACGTTCGCCCGGCCGGCCGACAAGCCGGACGCGATCGCCGTGGTGGACGTCGATCCGGACTCGGCCAGCTACAGCTCCGTGGTCGGCTTCACCGAGCTGCCCAATCTCGGTGACGAGCTCCATCACTTCGGCTGGAACGCGTGCTCCAGCGCGCTGTGCCCGGGCGGCGGCCACGACCACGGGGACCGCCGCTACCTGATCGTTCCCGGCCTGCGGTCCTCGCGCCTGTACGTGCTCGATACCCAGCCCGATCCCGCGGCGCCCCGGGTCACCAAGGTGCTCGGGCCCGAGGAGCTGGCCAAGCGGGCGAATTACTCGCGGCCGCACACCGTGCACTGCGGCCCCGGCGGGCTGTTCGTCTCCTGCCTCGGCGGCGCGACCGAGGAGGGCCCGGGCGGGGTGGCGCTGCTGGACCACAACACGTTCGAGGTCGTGGGCCAGTGGGAAGCCGACCGCGGGGACCAGTACCTGGCCTACGACGTGTGGTGGCACATCAACGACGACGTGGCGATCACCTCGGAGTGGGGCACCCCGTCGATGATCGAGAACGGGATCGTGCCCGAGCTGCTGCTGGGCCGGAAGTACGGGCACCGGCTGCACTTCTGGGACATGAAGACCCGCCAGAACATCCAGACCGTGGACCTCGGGGACGAGCATCAGATGGCGCTGGAGCTGCGCCCGGCCCACGACCCGACCAAGCTCTACGGCTTCGTCGGCGTCGTGGTCAGCGTCGAGGACCTGTCCGCGTCGATCTGGCTCTGGCATCTGGCCGATGACGGCAAGTGGGCCGCGCAGAAGGTCATCACGATCCCGGCCGAGCCCGCCGACGCCGCGGACCTGCCGCCCGCCCTGCAGCCATTCGGCGCCGTCCCGCCGCTCGTCACCGACCTGGCGCTGGCAGTGGACGACCAGAAGCTCTACGTCTCGTGCTGGGGTACCGGCGAGCTGAAGCAGTACGACGTCAGCGACCCGTTCCATCCGGTGGAAACCGGCTCGGTGCGGGTCGGCGGCATCGTCGGGCGCCGCCCGCACCCGGCCCGCCCGGACCAGCCCCTGGCCGGCGGCCCGCAGATGGTCGAGGTCAGCCGGGACAGCAAGCGGGTCTACTTCACCAACTCCCTGTACGGATCGTGGGACGACCAGTTTTATCCCGACGGCGTCGGGGCCTGGATGGCCAAGCTGGATGTCGGCGAGAGCGGCGGCCTCAGCGTCGACGAGCGGTTCTTCCTGGAGGGCGAGGCCTTCCGGGGACGGCGCGCGCACCAGATCCGGCTGCAGGGCGGCGACGCCTCCAGCGACTCCTACTGCTTCCCCCCGTGATACGCGCTACCAGCGGCCGCGGTGCACCACTTCGTCGAACGGCCGCCGCCTGGGGTTCCTGACGGGCACCAGCGGCCGGTCGGCTGGGTAACCGAGGGAGATCAGGAAGGCCCAGTCACGGTCCGGCGGCAGCCCGAGCACCTCGCGGGCCAGCTGCATGTCGGCCACGCCCGCGTGACAGCTGCCGATGCCGAGGTCGGCGGCCGCCAGCGTCATGGCCATCGTGGCCTGCCCCAGGTCGAGCTGAGCCCGGTGGAACTCATTGTCGGCGGCCGGCCCGATCACCACGATCGTGGCCGCCGACTGGGCCACATGGCCCGCGCCGCGCCAGACCTTCGCCAGCTCGCGCAGCTGCTCGCGGTCGGTGACGAGGATGAAGTCCCACGGCTGCCAGTTCTGCGAGGACGGCGACCGGCGGCCGGCCTCGAGGATCTGGTCGAGATCGGCCGGGGCGACCGGCCGGTCGGTGAAGGACCGCACATTGCGCCGCGAGGTGATGGCCTCCCATGTCTGCATGTCCCTCATTGTCCCCTCCTGCCCCGCGCCGTGCGGCCCGTCCCGCGGAGCATGGCCCGCCCCGCGGGACGCGGCCCGCGGCCGCTCCCGGCCGGCGCCGGGGCTGCCCGCAACAGCATGAAGGGGCATCTACTGCTGCTAGGACAGCAGTAGATGCCCCTTCATGACGCTGGCAGACAGCGCTACGCCGCCCAGGGGGGAAGCCACTGGGCTAGTCGCGGCGGGAGGGGCGCAGGAGGCCGCGGTGAAAAGCCTCGGCAACCGCGGCGGCGCGATCACCGACCCGAGCTTGGCGTAGATGTCCAGCAAATGGGTCTTAACGGTGGCCTCGCTGATGAACAGACTGGCCGCGGCCTCCCGATTGGTGCTGCCCGCGGCGGCTCGGGGCGCAGCGCGTCCACGGAGCGGCGGCGCGCCTCGGACAGGCCCTCGCGAGCCGGTCCGCCAGACGGCGCCGCGGCCGTCAGCCGATCGGCTGATGGCGGCTAGCGTGGGTCTACCGATTGCCGCCGCAAGCAGATCGCAGGAGGCGATGAATGGGCGACACTGAGCCGCAGACCGCAGGCGGGAAGGTGCTCTGGCACTTCACGATGTCGCTGGACGGTTTCGTGGCAGGGCCGAACCACGAGATGGAGTGGATGACCGGGATCTCGGCCCGTCCGGGCCTGGTCGAGGAGTACGTCGAGACCACGGGCGCCGTGCTGGGGGGCCGAGACGGCTGGGCCGCCGTGAGTGACAGCCGCCCGTACGGCGGCGCCTGGGACGGACCGATCTTTCGTGCTCACCCATCACCCCGAGGACGCGACGCCCGCCGACGGAGTCACGTTCCTGAACTGTAGCCCGGCCGAGGCGGTGCGGATCGGGCTGGCGGCGGCCGGCGGCAAGAACCTCGAGGTGTTCTCGCCGGTCATCGGCCGTCAGCTTCTCGAACTGGGACTGATCGACGAGATCGACCTGCACATCGCACCGATCCTGCTCGGCGAGGGCATCCGGCTGTACCACAACCCTGGCAGTGAGCCGATCCGCCTCCACCGGGTCGGCGGCGGCGACCCCACGTCCGCAGTAAACCTGCGGTACCGGCCCACCTCAACGGCAAAGATCCCGACCGAGACCGTGTCGGGTAGCTGACCGGCAGCGGTTGGCGTCAGGCCGCTGCGGGGCCAGTCACGAACCGGTTACCCAACCCTCTCTAGGACGCCTGGACGGGAATCTCGGCGCTGACCGGCATCAGCCGTTCGGCGGTGGCCTGGGCTGTGGCCCTGGCCCAGCGGCCGGAGGTCAGCAGGCCCAGGAACAGGACGGCGCAGCCGCAGCCGGTCACGATCCACCAGCCCGCGTGGCTGGCCGGCGCGAACCCGCTGCGGAACGAGCCGACGAGCGCGGACACCACGACCGAGCCGATCACGGCCACGCCCAGCGACTGCCCCACCTGACGGCTGGTCGACGCCACGGCGGCCGCGACGCCGGCCTGGGCCCGGGGCATGCCGGACACCGCGGTGTTGGTGATCGGCGCGTTCACCAGGCCGAAGCCGATGCCGAAGATCACATAAGCGGCAATCAGCCAGGCCACTGAGGTGTCGGCGGCCAGCCGGGTCAGCATGAGCCCGCTCACCGTGATGGCCACGCCCGCCACGATGAGCGGCAGCCGCGGCCCGCGCGCCCCGATGATCCGGCCCGACAGCGGCGCGCAGACGATGGTCATCGCCGCCATCGGAACCGTGAACAAGCCGGCCTGAAGCGCCGAGTAGCCGCGCACGTTCTGCAGGTAGAGCGTGTTCAGCAGCAGGAAGCCGCCGAGGGCGGCGAACGCGGAGATGCCGATGAGGGTGGCGCCGGAGAACGGGGCGCTGCGGAAGAACCGCAGGTCAATGAGGGGCTCTGGCCGCCGTGGCTCGTAGGCGATCAGGCCGCCCAGCGCGGCGGCGGCCACGCCGAAGCAGAAGATGATCTTGGGAGAGGTCCAGCCGGAGCCGGGGCCCTCGATGATCCCGTAGATCAGGCTGGCCAGCGTGATGATGACCAGCAGCTGGCCGACCGGGTCCACCTTGCGGGGATGCGGCGCCCGGGACTCCGGCACGAAGCGCGCGGTCAGCACGAGCGCGGCCAGGCCCACGGGGATGTTGACCCAGAAGATGCCGCGCCATCCCACGGTCTCGGTCAGCAGCCCCCCCAGCACCGGGCCGAGCGACATGCTGATCCCGATGACGGCCCCCCAGATGCCGATGGCCCGGGCCCGCTCGGCGGGCTGCACGAAGGTATTGACGATGATCGACAGCGCCACCGGGTTCAGCATCGAGCCGCCCAGCGCCTGGATCATCCGGAAGGCCACCAGCCAGCCCAGGCCGGGCGCGAGGCTGCACAGCAGCGAGCCGAGCGTGAAGGCGACCAGGCCGGTCTGGAAGATGCGGCGGCGGCCCACCCGGTCCGCGGTCGACCCGGCCAGCATCAGGAAGCTGGCCAGCACCAGCGTGTAGGCGTCGATGATCCACTGCAGGCCCGACACGCTGGCGTGCAGCTCGCGCTGGATGGACGGGAGCGCGACGTTCACGATCGTGACGTCGAGGCTCACGATCAGCAGGCTCATGCAGCAGATGGCCAGGATCAGCATCCGCCGGCCATGCGTCATCTCAGGTGCGCTCATCACCAGCCAGTATGCCTCGTGTTGCTTGCTGTTCGGCAACTAACGTTCTGGCCGGGCCGTCCGCTCGGGATGAGTCGCGGTGAAGTGGGCCGGGACCAGCACGTTGCGGCAGCGGTGATACTGCAGCGCCCCGCAGCGCGGGCACGAGCGCGCCCGGACGGCCGGATCAAGGTGGGCTCGCTCGTCCGCGCTCAGCCGCGGCCCCTCCGGCGTGCCGCGGTCCCACCGGCCGAGCGCGCGCAGGGCCAGCTCCCGGGCGAACTCGTCGTACACGGCCGTGCACTCCTCGCACCGGCAGCCGCGGTGCCAGGCCACGAAGGTGCCGTGCGGCGGCGGCGCGGGCGGGATCGGCCGCCGCACCACCTCGTCACCGCCTCCGGCCATAACTCGATGAAACCATGCCCGCGGGCACGGTCGGGACAGCTAAGGGCCGAGCACGCCCCGGCCGGATAACGCCTCCCCGGCGTCAGTCCCGTACCGGAGACCGCCCAGACCGGCGCGAACTGGCGCATTCGCGGCCCGAATTTATCGCTGCGGCCCGACGTTGGTAAGACTAGTAGGAACACCGGCGGCTAGAGAGGCTGTGACGTGGGGCGCGATCCGAGGGACCTATACGAGGTGAGTCCCGCCGCGGCCGAGCCGGACGGCGATCTGGTGATGCTGTACTACCTCGACGGATTCATCGACGCCGGCAGCGCTGGGAGGCTGCTGGCGACTCACCTGCTGAGCTCGCTTGATCATCACGAAGTGGCCCGGTTCGACGTGGACGCGCTGATCGACTACCGGTCCCGGCGCCCGGTGATGAGCTTCGCCAAGGATCACTGGGAGGACTACGACACCCCCGAGCTGACGATGTCGCTGCTGAATGACGCCGAGGGCACGCCGTTCCTGCTGCTCAACGGCCTGGAGCCGGACCGGGAGTGGGAGGCGTTCACCGGCGCGGTGCGGCAGCTCACCGCCGATCTGCGGGTGCGGCTGGCCGTGGGCTTCCATGGCATCCCGATGGGCGTGCCGCATACCCGGCAGCTCGGGGTGACGGCGCACGCGACCCAGCCGGGGCTGATCGAGGGCTACCGGCCGCTGGTGGACAAGCTGCAGGTACCCGGCAGCGCCGCCGCGCTCCTGGAGTACCGGCTCGGTCAGGACGAGCGGGCCGCGGTCGGCTTCGCGGTGCACGTGCCGCATTACCTGGCCCAGGCCGCCTACCCGGCCGCCGGGGTGACGCTCCTGGAGTCCGTCCAGCGGGCCGCGGGCCTCGTGCTGCCCGGCGACACGCTGCGGGAGGCCGCCCATCGCACGGACCTGGAGATCGCCCGGCAGGTGGAGGGCTCGGCCGAGGTGACCGAGGTCGTGGAGGCGCTGGAGCAGCAGTACGACGCGTTCACCGCGGGCCGCGAGAGCCTGCTGGGCGACGAGTCGGAGCCCATGCCCACCGCGGAGGAGCTCGGCGCCGAGTTCGAGCGGTTCCTGGCCGAGCAGCAGGGCCGCGGCGACACCCCCGAACCCTAGCCGCCCCGCCCCCGCTAGCTGACCTCGTTGAGCTGGCCGGTGGCCACGTCGAAGACGAAGCCGCGCACGGCGTCGGTGTGCGGGATGAACGGGCTGGTCTTGATCCGGGCGATGGACTGGCGGACGTCGCCCTCCAGGTCGCTGAAGGCCTCGGCCGCCCACGGCGGCTTGATGCCCGTCTCCTCCTGGATGCTCGCCTTGAACCCGTCATCGGTGAAGGTGAGCATGCCGCACTCGGTGTGATGGATGAGGATGATCTCGCGAGTCCCCAGCAGGCGCTGGCTGATGGTCAGCGAGCGGATCTCGTCGTCGGTCACGACGCCGCCCGCGTTCCGGATCACGTGGGCTTCCCCCTCGCCCAGGCCGAGGATGGCGTAGACGTTGAGCCGGGCGTCCATGCAGGCCACCACCGCGACTCCGCGCGAGGGCGGCAGCGGCAGCGGGCCGGCGAACGACTGCGCGTACCGCTGGTTGTGCTCCAGTAGCTCGTCAGTGTGGGACATGGTCATGTCCTCCTCGCTCGTGGACGGGCATCCTGTTCAGCTTATTAGAGGTATTCCTGGTAGGAAAAGATGCCTAAGGGCTCGGAGTTTCCGCGTGTCATGTCCGGGGTCCGGGCGTCAGGCGCGGGACACTGAATTCCAGGGCCAGCGGCCGCGGGCGAAAGTCCCGAAGCTCAGGGCGCCGTAGACGTGCGGCGCGGCGCATACCTGGGTATGCCGCTGGTACCGGTGTCGCGGCGGGCCCGCCAGGAGGCTGCGCCGCGAGCCGGGCCAGCTGCCCGGCGTCGCACCACGGGGGATGGACAAGCGATGAACCGGTCTGCGGTGCGCGATTTCCAGGCGCCAGGGATCAGCGTCCGGCGCGGTGAGCTGCTGGTGCCCACGCAGGTCGGGGACCCCGCGCGCGGCCAGCTGCCCTGCCCCGCCGGACCGCTGATCGCGGGCTCGCTGCAGCGCAAGGGCTGGCCCAGCGTCCTGGCCCCGGTGCCGCGGCTGGATGATCCCGGCAGCGACGCCCGCGATGCCCGCGACGCGATCGTCTACTTAGTCACCTGCCCGCAGCGGGATGGCAGTACCGCCGCGCTGGCCGCCGCGGCGTCGCCCGATGACCGGCTGGCCGCCGCCGCCGCGAGCGCCGCGGTGGAGGAATGGGCGGCCGTCGTCGGCACCCGCAGGCTGCTGGCCGCCGGCGGTCCCTGGTGCGGCGGGGCGCTCCGGGCGCTCGCGGCCGCCCGGAGCACCGCCCTGGACTACGCCCGCGAGGGCCGCGTCGTGCACATCCTCGGCGACCTGGCCGCACCGCCGGAGGCCGCCGGCGAGCTGGCCGCGCGGGGCACGAGCCGGATCACCTCGCTGGCCGGCGTCCCGGCGGGCGACATCGTGATCTTCCCCGCGCACGGCGTCCCGCCCGGCGTCCGGGCCGAGGCGGCCGAGCGCGGCATCACCGTGGTCGACGCCACCTGCCCGCTGGTGGCCGGCGTCCAGGACCAGGCGGCCCGCCTGGCCGAGCGCGGCGATGACCTCGTGCTCATCGGCCGCGCGGCGGACGCGGTGGCCGCCGGGATTACCGGCCACGCACCCGGCCGGGCCGCGGTGGTCGAGAGCGTCGCGGGGACCGCCACGCTGCGGGTGACCGACGCCCGCCGGGTGTCGTACCTGCTGCAGCCGGGCCTTCCGGTCGAGTCCGCCGCCGCGGTGGCCACGGCGCTGCGGTCGCGTTTCCCGTCCGCGCGCGGGCCGGACCCGGACGGGTACTGCTACGCGCCCTCGGATCGCGCGCAGACCGTCCGCGCCATCGCCGCCGACTGCGACCTGATGCTGGTGCTCGGCCAGGCTGACAGCGGCGATGCCCGCCACCTGTGCGGGCTGGCCCGCGACGGCGGTGCCCGCACGCAGGTCATCGCCGGCGTCGGCGAGCTCACCCCGGCCATGCTCGGCGGCGTGTCGGCGATCGGGATGGCGGAATCCACCTCGGCTCCGTCCGCGCTGGCCGGCCAGGTGCGCGCCGCGCTGTCCGGCCTGGGACCGCTGAGCGTGGTCACGCGCCAGGTCAGCTCGCAGATCACCGGCGAGCAGGTCGCCGCCCGGGCGGCGACCTGACCCCATCACGTAGGCTCCTGCGCCATGGGGGGCAAACCGGGCGGTCGGGGCCCCGACGAGGCTGGGCCGGCCGCGGACCGGCCGCCCCCCGTCGGCGTCCTGGAACGCGCCCTGGCGGCCGGAGAGCTCGCCGTCACGGCCGAGATCGGGCCGCCCCGCGGTGCTAGCACGGCCGCGGTGACCCGCAAGGCGGTGCTGCTGCGGGACTGGGTTCACGCGGTGAACATCACCGACAACGCCAGCGCCACCGCCCGGCTGGCGGCCTGGGCCTGCAGCCTGGCCGCCATCGACGCCGACGTGGCGCCCATCATGCAGCTCACCTGCCGGGACCGGAACCGCATCGCCCTGCAGTCGGATCTGCTCGCCGCGTCGGCGATGGGCATTCCCAGCGTGCTGATCATGACCGGCGATCACCCGCGGCACGGCGATCATCCCGACGCCAAGCCGGTCTTCGACCTGGACAGCACCCAGTTGCTGAGCGCCGCCCGGACCATGCGGGACGAGGGCCGGCTGATGTCCGGGCGGGAGCTGCGACCCCCGCCGTCCTGGCTGCTGGGCGCGGTGACCGACCCGTCCGGGCCGCCGGACGCGGCGGCGGCCCGGCTGGCCGGGAAGGTCGCGGCGGGCGCGCAGTTCGTCCAGACGCAGTACGTCTTCGACGTGCCTGCCTTCGCGCGGTGGATGGACCAGGTAGCCAGCCTCGGCCTGCTGGAGCGCTGCCACATCCTGGCCGGCGTCGGCCCGGTGCTCTCGCAGCGGGCGCTGCACCGGCTGGCTGAGGTGCCGGGGGTGCACATCCCCGCTGCCGTCGCCAGCCGGCTGGAGGCAGCCAGCGGCTCGCCGGAGAAGTTCCGGGCCGCCGGTGAGCAGGTATGCGCCGAGATGATCGCCGGGCTGGTGCAGGTCCCCGGCCTGGCCGGGCTGCACATCATGGCGCCGGGCGGCGAGGGCACCATCCCCGGCATCCTGCGGCAGGCGGGCCTGCGGCCGCGCCTGACCTGAGGCCCGCTGACTGGGCCCGGCTGCCCTGAGGGCTCGGCCGGATGAGGCCCCGGCTGGCTGGGGGCCCGGCTGGCCGGGAGCCCGGCTGGCTGCATACTTGGGGCCTGGATGGCGGGCCCGGCAGGCGGACCCGCACAGCAGCCGAGCCGGGAGCACGTCCGGCGCGGCGCGAGCCCGCGGAGGCCAGCATGCTCTTCCCGACCTCGCTGGTGGGCAGCTACCCCCAGCCCGAGTGGCTGATCGACCGGCCGCGGCTGGGCGACCGGTTCCCGCCCCGGGTGCGGGCCACCGAGCTATGGCGGGTCGACCCGGCCTTCCTGGAGCAGGCCCAGCGGGACGCCAGCCTGCTGGCTATCCGGGCCCAGGAGGATGCCGGGCTCGACATCATCACCGATGGGGAGATCGGCCGGGAGAGTTACTCCAACGCCTTCGCGACGGCCCTCGACGGAGTGGACATCGATAACCCCGGCACGGCCCTGGACCGCAGCGGCCATCCGAACCCGGTGCCGCGGATCGTCGGCCCGATCCGCCGGCGCCGCCCGGTCGAGGTGGCCGACGTGAAGTTCCTGCGCGCGCATACCGACCGGACCATCAAGATCACCGTGCCCGGCCCGTTCACCATGTCCCAGCAGGCGCAGAACGACTACTACCCGAGCGCGGAAGCAGCCGCGCTCGGCTACGCGGAGGCGGTCAACGCGGAAGTGGCCGACCTGTTCGCGGCCGGCGCGGACATCGTCCAGCTCGACGAGCCCTACCTGCAGGCGCGCCCGGAGGCGGCGCGCCAGTACGGGGTCCGGGCGCTGAACCGGGCGCTGGACGGGATCACCGGCACCACGGCCGTGCACCTGTGCTTCGGCTACGCCGCGATCATCCACGAGCGGCCCTCCGGCTACTCCTTCCTTCCGGAGCTAACGGAATGCTCGGCGGATCAGGTCTCGATCGAGACCGCGCAGTCCGGCCTGGACTGCTCGGTGCTGAAGGAGCTGCCCGGCCAGACCATCATCCTGGGCGTCCTGGACCTGGGTGATCCGGCGGTGGAGACCGCCGACCAGGTGGCCGACCGGATCCGCCGGGCACTGCCCTACGTGGCGGCCGAGCGCATCGTCCTCGCCCCCGACTGCGGCATGAAGTACCTGCCCCGCCAGGCCGCGTTCGGCAAGCTCAGTGCCATGACGCAGGCTGCGGCGATGCTGCGGGCCGAGCTCTCCGGCCACGGCGGCAGCTAGGCCGCCGGCCGCGGCGCACCGCCGGGCCGCTCCTATGGCGGCCAGCCGTGCCGCGATCCAGTGACCAAGGCTGCCTCGCGGCCGGATAGCGGGTATCGTAAGCATTACCTGGAAAGATTTGACGACAGCTTGGCGACCAGGACAAAAACGCCTAAAGAGTCTCGCGCCACGTTCGCGCGTCTCTGGGTACACGGCGACGAAGGAGCGAAGTGGCGGCCAGTTTGGATGCCCGGCGGGTGGATGCCCGGCGCGTGGATGCTCTGCGGGATGCGCTCGATCAGCGGATCCTGGTCCTGGACGGCGCGTGGGGCACGGCCCTGCAGGGTGCCGGGCTCTCGCCGGCGGACTACCGGGGTGAGCGGTTCCGCGACGAGCCGCGCGACCTGACCGGCGACCCCGACCTGCTGAACCTGACCCGGCCGGACATCGTGCTGGGTATTCACCGCGAGTACCTGGCGGCCGGGGCCGACATCACGACCACGAACACGTTCACCGCGACCAGCATTGGCCAGGGCGACTACGGCCTGGGCCCGGCGGTCCGCGAGATGAACCTGGCCGGCGCCCGGCTGGCCCGGCAGGCGGCCGACGAGGCGGGCGGCCGCTTCGTGGCCGGATCCGTCGGGCCGCTGAACGTGACGCTGTCGCTGTCGCCCCGGGTGGACGACCCGGCATTCCGCCCGGTGTCGTTCGACCAGGTCCGCGCGGCCTACGCCGAGCAGATCACGGCGCTGGCCGACGGCGGCGTCGACCTGCTGCTCATCGAGACGATCTTCGACACGCTCAACGCGAAGGCCGCCATCGCGGCCGCGCAGGAGGCAGCGCCGGACCTGCCGCTGTGGATCTCGGTCACCATCATCGACCGGAGCGGGCGCACCCTGTCCGGGCAGACGGTCGAGGCCTTCTGGACGGCCATCGCGCACGCCCGCCCGCTGCTGGTCGGCGTTAACTGCTCGCTGGGCGCCGCGCAGCTGCGGCCGCACGTCGAGGACCTGGCGCGGCTGTCGCACACCTACACCACCTGTCATCCCAACGCCGGCCTGCCCAACGCGTTCGGCGGCTATGACGAGCAGCCGGCCGAAACCTCCGGCCTGCTGCGCGGGTTCGCCGAGGCGGGCCTGGTCAACGTGGTGGGCGGCTGCTGCGGGACCGGTCCCGAGCACATCGGGCACATCGCCCGCGCCGTCGCCGGGCTGCCGCCCCGCCAGCTGCCGCCCCGCCGGCCGCGCTCGCGGTTCAGCGGCCTGGAGCCGTTCGAGATCGGGCCCGACACGGGGTTCGTCATGATCGGCGAGCGCACCAACGTGGCCGGCTCGGCCCGCTTCCGCCGCCTCATCGAGGCCGGCGATCATCAGGGGGCCGCCGCGGTCGCCCTGCAGCAGGTCCGCGGCGGCGCGAACCTGCTGGACGTCAACATGGACGCCGACCTGCTGGACGGGGAGCAGGCGATGACCGGCTTCCTCAACCTGATCGCCACCGAGCCCGACGTGGCCCGGATCCCGATCATGATCGACAGCTCGCGGTGGAGCGTGCTGGAGGCCGGGCTCAAGTGCGTCCAGGGCAAGGGCGTCGTCAACTCCATCAGCCTGAAGGAGGGCGACGAGCCGTTCCTGGAGCACGCCCGGCGCATCCGGGACTACGGGGCCGGCGTCGTGGTGATGGCCTTCGACGAGCAGGGCCAGGCTGACACCGTGGAGCGCAAGGTGTCCATCTGCGGCCGGGCCTATGACCTGCTCACCCAGCACGCCGGCTTCGCGCCGGAGGACATCGTGTTCGACCCGAACGTCCTGGCGGTGGCCACTGGCATCGAGGAGCACAACGGCTACGCCAAGGCGTTCCTGGACGCGCTGCCGCTGATCCGGCAGCGCTGCCCGGGCACGCACCTGTCCGGCGGCATCTCCAACCTGTCTTTCTCCTTCCGCGGCAACGACGTGGTGCGGGAGGCCATGCACTCGGCGTTCCTGTTCCACGCGATCGCGGCCGGGCTGGACATGGGCATCGTCAACGCCGGGCAGCTGGTCGTCTACCAGGACATCCCCGCCGACCTGCTCGAGCTGGTCGAGGACGTCATCTTCGACCGCCGTCCCGACGCCACCGACCGGCTGGTCACCTTCGCCGAGACCGTCAAGGGCTCGGCCACCCGGCGGGAGCTGGACCTGTCCTGGCGCGACGCGCCGGTCGAGAAGCGGCTGGCGCACGCCCTCGTGCGCGGCATCGTCGACTTCATCGAGGCTGACACCGAGGAGGCCCGGCAGGCCGCCGACCGGCCCCTGGACGTGATCGAGGGGCCGCTGATGGACGGCATGAAGATCGTCGGCGACCTGTTCGGAGCGGGCAAGATGTTCCTGCCGCAGGTGGTGAAGAGCGCCCGCGCGATGAAGCGATCGGTGGCCTACCTGGAGCCGTACATGCAGGCCGAGAAGGAGCAGGCGCTGCGGGAGGGACGGACGGACGGCGGGCGGGTCCAGGGCAAGATCGTGCTGGCCACCGTGAAGGGCGACGTGCACGACATCGGCAAGAACATCGTCGGCGTCGTGCTGGGCTGCAACAACTACGAGGTGATCGACCTCGGCGTGATGGTGCCGGCGGCCACCATCCTGGATACCGCGGTCGCCGAGGGAGCCAGCGCCGTCGGGCTCTCCGGGCTGATCACCCCCTCGCTCGACGAGATGGTCAACGTGGCCCGCGAGATGCAGCGCCGCGACCTGCAGCTGCCGCTGCTGATCGGCGGGGCGACGACCTCGCGGCAGCACACGGCCGTGCGGATTGCCCCCGCCTACGACCGGCCCACCGTGCACGTCCTCGACGCCTCCCGCGTCGTCGGCGTGGTGGCCGACCTGCTCGACCCGGTCCGGGCCGGCGAGCTCGACCTGGCCAACCGCGAGGACCAGGAGCGGCTGCGGACCGCGCATGAGCAGAAGCAGCGCCGCCCGGTCCTGCCGCTGGACCGGGCCCGGGCCAACCGCGAGCAGGTTTCCTTCGCCGACCTGCCCACGCCCGCGTTCACCGGCACCCGGGTCGTCGCTCCCGAGCTCAAGGTGCTGCGCGAGCTGATCGACTGGCAGTTCTTCTTCCTGGCCTGGGAGCTCAAGGGCAAGTACCCGGCCATCCTGGAGCAGCCCGCGGCCCGGGAACTGTACGACGATGCCCTGGCCCTGCTCGACGAGATCACCGCCGGCGACCTGCTGCAGGCCCACGGCGTCTACGGCTTCTGGCCGGCGCACGGCGACGGCGACGACATCGTGGTCGGCCGGGGGGCTACCGGCCCGGGGCCGCGCTTCCCCATGCTGCGCCAGCAGGTAGCTCGCAGCGACGATCGCCCGAACCGCTGCCTGGCCGACTACGTCGCACCGGAAGGCGACTACGTCGGCGCCTTTGCCGTCTGCGTGCAAGGCGCGGAGGAACTGGCCCGCCGTTACGAAGACGAGCTGGACGACTACCGCGCGATCATCGTCAAGGCCCTCGCCGACCGGCTCGCGGAGGCCAGTGCCGAGTACGTGCACCTGGTGGCCCGCCGCGCGTGGTACGAGCCCGATGCCGACCCCACGCTGGAGGAGCTGCGCGCGGAGAGGTTCCGCGGCATCCGGCCCGCCTTCGGCTATCCGGCCTCCCCCGATCACAGCGAGAAGCAGAAGCTGGTCGACCTGCTGGACGCCGGGCGGATCGGCCTGGCCCTCACCGAGTCGTTCGCCATGACGCCGGCTGCCAGCGTCAGCGGCCTGCTGATGCAGCACCCGGCCGCTCGCTACTTCGCGGTCGGCCGGATCGGCCGGGATCAGGCCGAGGACTACGCGGCGCGCAAGGGCGTCACGCTAGCCGAGGTGGAGCGCTGGCTGGCCCCCAACCTCGGCTACGAGCCCCCGCCAGTGCCGTGAGCCAGTCGCCGCCGGCGGCCCCGGCGACTACGACCCTGAGCGAGGACGACTTCGCCGCCCCCATCGACGACCGGTACCTCGAGGACTACCGGCCGGGAGCGGTCTATGAGTACGGGTACCTCCACGTGACCGAGCCGGAGATCCTCCAGTTCGCGCGGGTCTTCGACCCGCAGCCGATCCATGCCGACCCGGAGTTCGCCGCCACGGGACCGTTCGGCGGGGTGATCGCCAGCGGCTGGCACACCACCGCCATCTTCATGCGGCTGCTCGCCGATCATTACCTCTCCCGGGTGGCCAGCCTGGCCTCGCCGGGCATCGACGAGCTGCGCTGGCCGGCGCCGCTCCGGCCCGGCGCCTCCGTGCGCCTGCGGACGACGATCCTGGAGGCCCGGCTGTCGCGATCCAAGCCCGATCGCGGCCTGGTCCGCACCCGGGGCCAGCTCATCAACGCCGACGATCAGGACGTGCTGCGCCTGGACGCGATGAACCTCATCGCCCGCCGCCCCGATCGCCAGGCGAAACCCCGCTAGGCTCCGAGCATGACCGATATCGCCGCCTTCGCCGACCTGGTAAGCCGCGACCACGGGCTCAGCGTGGTCTCCACGCTGCGCAAGGACGGCACGATCCAGTCCTCGGTGGTCAACGCGGGCGTGCTCACCCACCCCGTCACCGGCGCGCAGGTCATCGGCTTCACGACCCGGCGCGGGGCGGCCAAGCTAGCTCACCTGCGCGCCCGGCCGCGCGCCAGCCTGGTCGTCCGGGCGGGCTGGGAGTGGGCCGCGGCCGAGGGGCCGGTCCAGCTGGCCGGGCCGGATGACGAGCTGCCCGGGCTCAGCGCCGAGGGCCTGCGCCTGCTGCTGCGCGAGGTGTTCGAGGCGGCTGGCGGGACGCACGACGACTGGGCCGCCTACGACTTGGTCATGACGCAGGAAGGCCGGGCCGTCGTCATGCTGACCCCGCAGCGGCTGTACTCCAGCCCCTAGCCGGCCGGTGAGTACTGGACGGTGACCGTGATGCCGCCCGGGTTCACGGTCAGCGTGTTGCTGGACGCCGGCGCCGGGCCGGTCGGGTTCGGCGTCAGGGTGACGGTGACCTGCAGGGACTGTCCGGCGCTCAGCTTCCCGCTCGCCGGGCTGACGCTCAGGTAGGACTCGCTGGCCGGCACGACGATGGCGAAGGTGACCGGGCCGCCGGACGCCGTCAGCGTGAACGCGCCGGTCGAGGAGCCGCCAGTCGGTGACTGCAGCAGCACCACGACGGCCGGCGACTCGGTCAGGGTGCCGGGATCCGGCTGAGGCGACGGGCTGGGTGACGGTGACCGCGACGGGGGCGGCGATGAGCGCGATCGCGACGGCGAGGGCGAGGGCGATCTCGCGGCCGGGGAGGACGGCGCGGCCGGGCTCGACGACGCGGGCGGCGATGGGCTGGCGGTCCGGGAAGACCGCGGGGCGGACCTGGCCCGCGCCGGGCCGCTGGTCGGCGAGGACGGCACCGTCGTGACTACCGGGCTCGTCGGGTCCGCCTGATGCATCGCCGCGGCGGCGTGCCCGGTATTGCTGAGCAGGAGGTAGGTCGCGTCCGCGACGCCGAGCAGGACCACCAGGGCTACCGTCCCGCCCAGGAGCACCCGCCGGGACCACCGCCTGCCCAGCCCGCCGCCGGCGCCTCCGTCAGCGGAGCCACCACCGGAACCCTCGCCACCGAGACCCCCGCCACCCCGGCCAGCCCCGCGCCAGGATCGCCCGGCTGTGCTGGCCGGGGTGACCTGAACGGGAAAGCCGGAATCGGCGAATGGCTCCGCGCGAGCGGCCACGTTGTTTCGGTACCCGACCGCCTCGGGACCGGAGTCGGACACCAGCCGCAGCACCTGATGGCGCAGCCCGGCCGGCAGCGTCACCAGCGGCACCACGCTCAGCAGCATCGCAGGGCTGAGCTCGCGGCGCTTGCGGGCGCCGCAGGTCTCGCAGTCCTCGATATGCCGGCTGACCCGCTTGCGCAGCAGGACCGTCAGCCTGCCGTCCCAGTCGCCGAGGATCGCGTCCAGCTCGGCGCACTGCCGCCGCCCGGTTCGCGCGACGAGCAGCGCGCCCAGGGACCGTTCCAGCTGACCCCGCGCCCGGGAGGCGAGCGCGTGCGCCTGGTTGGCCGGGACGCCCAGCGCGTCAGCCAGGTCGGCCCCGTCCAGGTCGTGCCGCAGGTTCAGCTCGATGACCTCGCGATCGCCGGGATTCAGCCCGCCGATGGCGGCCAGGACCAGGCCCTGCAGCTCGCCGCGCTCGGCCTGCGCGCCCACGTCGGCGCTGGCATCCGTCATCTCGCCGGCCTCGTCCAGGTCAGCCTGCCGGGCCCGGCCGCGCAGCCGCCGGTAGCACTCGTTCCTGGACACCGCGTACAGCCACGGCCGGAGCCGGTCCCAGTCCCGCAGCCCGCCCAGCTTGGCGGCCGCGATGACGAACGTGTCCTGCACGGCGTCGGCCGCGTCCGCGGGCTCGGCGAGCAGAGTGCGGCAGTAGGCGTGCAGGCTCGCGCCGTAAGTGTCGTAGGCCGTGGCGAGCCCGGCCGGATCACCCGCCACGATGGCGGCGGCGATGTCGCAGTCACGCATGGGCCCACGGTAGAGGGAAACTCCCCATACCAGAGGGGTCGTAGGGCAACATTTCGGCCACTCCTTCCGTTCCTGGCCTAGCGCGCCGCAGCGCCGGAGCCGCCCAGCCCGCCCCTCGAGGGCTCGCCGGCCTCGACGGCGCGGACGTCAGGCCCAGGCACAGCCGGAGTGATACAGCGGTAGGAGCCGGCAGGCGCCCGGGAGCCAACAAGTTCTCACCGGAAACTTTCCGCGGCCAGCCGGCGACGTGCGGTCACCGAGGACGAGACGAGCTGAGTGCGGCGGCCCGCCGCGCGGCCTCAGCCGCGGAACATGTCGCCGATGATGCCGCCGACCGCGCCCGTCTCCGCCGCACGCCCGTCGCCGCCAGCGGTCGGCAGGTAGGGCGCCAGCGACGCCGCGAGCTGGACCATCGGCATCGACTGCAGCCACACCCGGCCCGGTCCCGTCAGGGCCACCAGGTAGAACCCGTCGCCACCGAACAGCGCGTTGGAGATCCCGCGCATCCGGGTGATCTGGAACTGCACGGTGCCCTGGAACATGCCGACGTGACCCGGGTGCACCAGCAGCGTCTGGCCCGGCGGCAGCTCATACGTCGTGAGCTCGCCCGACAGGTCGATCCAGGCCCGGCCCTGGCCCTCGAGCTTCTGCAGCACGAACCCGTCGCCGCCGTACGCGCCGCCGCGGAAACTCTGCTGCAGTCCCACGCTCGGCGTGATGCCCGCCGTTCCGCACAACCACCCGTGCCGGTGCACGTAGTACGCATGGCCCTGCGCGATGTCGACCGGCACGATGTGGCCGGGCAGCTTGGCCGCGAAGGTGATCGACCCGGGCCCGGTGTAACGGGTGAGGAACAGCCCGCCGCCGCCCATGACCCGCTTAAGGCCCTGCATGAGTCCCCCGCCGCCCCCGCCGGTGCTGGTCGTCTGCGACATCTGGATACTCGGGGTCATCCAGGCCAGCTCGCCGTGGGCCGACACCAGCTGCTCGCCCTGCCCGAGCGAGACTTCGAGAATGGGCATGGTGCTGCCCTTGATTTCTGCCTGCATGACAACGCCTTCCGCTCCCGGCAACGGCACCCCGTGGCACCTGGAGGACAAAGTACCTGCGACCGGGCTAGGCGGGCAGTCCCCTAGGAGATTTGGGCCGCCGCCGGCGGCATAACGGGCCGCGAGCTGCAGCGGGGCTAGTCGCCGAGCTCGGCTCGGCGCCGGGTGACGTACTCCTCCAGCTCGGCGCGGATCGCGTCGTCCAGCGGCGGCGGCTGGTAAGCGTCAAGCGTCTTGGCGCAGATCTCGGTGGCCCGGGCGGTCGTGTCCTTGCCGCCGAGCTTGAGCCACCGCTCATAGTTCGCGGTCGAGGACAGCAGCGGGCGGTAGAAGCACTCCCGGAACCGCTCCATGGTGTGGGCCGCGCCCAGGAAGTGGCCGCCGTGCCCGACCTCCTCGTGGGCGCCGAAGGCCAGCGACGCCTCGTCGATCTCCAGCGGGGTGAATTCCACCCGCAGCATCCGCAGCAGCTCGATGTCGACGATGAACTTCTCGTAGCAGGAGACCAGCCCGCCCTCCAGCCAGCCGGCCGCGTGCATGACGAAGTTGGTGCCGGCCAGGAACGTCGGCAGCAGCGTCATCAGCGACTCATACGCTGCCTGGGCGTCGCAGGTCTGGCTGGAGTTCAGGCCGCCGCCGGTGCGGAACGGCAGGCCGTAGTGCCGGGCCAGCTGGCCCGTGCACAGCAGGCCGATGCCGGACTCCGGGGTGCCGAAGCTGGGCGACCCCGACTGCATGTCGATGTTGGACAGGAACGAGCCGAAGATCACCGGGCAGCCCGGCCGGATGAGCTGGGCCAGCGCGATCCCGGACAGGGCCTCGGCCAGCTGCTGCACGAGCGCCGCGGGAATCGTGACCGGCGACATCGCGCCCATGAGCAGGAACGGGGTCAGCACCACCGGCTGGTTCGCCGCGCAGTACTCGAACTGGGCGTCCAGCATCCGGTCGTCCCAGCGCAGCGGCGAGTTGCAGTTGATCAGGGAGATCGTGGCCGGGGTCTGCTCAATGGCCGCGCGGCCGCCGAACAGGATCTCGGTCATCTTGATGGTGTCGGCGGCGTTCGGCCCGGATACCACGTTGCCCATGTAGATCTTGTCGGTCACCGTCTGCAGGGCGTAGATCATGTCCAGGTGCCGGGAGTCCAGCGGCGCGTCATCCGGCTCGCAGATCACCCCGCCAGCCGAGTCCAGCTCGGGGAACGACTGGGCCAGCATGGCCATCCGCCGGAAGTCCGCCATCATGGCGTTCCGGCGCACGTCGCCCTCGCGGACGAACGGCGAGCCGTAGACCGCGCTGAAAACCATGTTGTCGCCGCCGATGTGCACGGTGTTGGCCGGGTTCCGGGCCTGCACGTCGAACTCTCGCGGCGCCTTGGCCACTTGCTCCAGGACAAACTCCGGGTCCAGGAAGACAGTCTCGCCGTCCACCCGCTGCCCGGCCTTGGCGAACAGCTCCGCGGCCTCCGGCTTGGCGAACTGCACGCCGATCTCCGAGACGATCTTTCGCCAGCCCCTGTCGAGCACGCCGATGGCGTCCGGCGACAGGATCTCGTACCTGGGCATGCTGTTGCGGAACATCGCCACCTCGCAGGTCAGTTGGGGAGTGCCGGATCAGCTGACCAGTGCCGTCTTGACCGGCGCGGACAGTCAAACTTAGGATCACATAGTAGAACAAGGTTCCGTAACGTGGAACTGTTCGGAACGAACTACCCGAGGGGTCCGCCGTGACCAGCCCGAACGGAACGCAGGCCGTGGAGCGAGCGGCGCAGCTGCTCATCGAGGTCACGCGGCACCGCGATCCGGTCACCTTCACCGAGCTCACCGAGGCCAGCGGCCTGGCCAAGAGCACGGCTTCCCGCCTGCTCACCGCCCTGGAACGTAACGGACTCGTCCGCCGGGACCCGGCTGGCCGGTTCCGGCCCGGCGAGGTGTTCGTGTCCTACGCCTGCCGCGGCGGGGCGGAGGCCGACCTGGTCAGCGTGGCTCAGCCGTTCCTCGACCGGCTGGGCGAGGAGACCGGGGAGACGGTCAACCTCGGCGTGCCGCGCGACGGCGGCCTAGTGGAGCAGATCGCCCAGGTGGACAGCACCTACCTGATCGGCGGCACCAACTGGGTGGGCATGTCCGTGCCGCTGCACTGCGCCGCGCTGGGCAAGGTGCTGCTCGCCTACGGCGCCGCCGAGCTGCCGCGCGGCCGGCTGGAGCAGCGGACCGGGCGCACCCTGACCAGCCGGGCGGCGCTCGAGGCGGACCTGGCGGCGGTCCGCGAGCGCGGCTACGCGGTGACCGACGAGGAACTCGAGCCCGGCCTGGTGGCCGTGGCCGCGCCGGTACACCGGGACGGCGAGGTAGTGATCGCGGCCGTCTCGGTCTCGGGGCCGGCCAGCCGGCTGACCGCGCAGGCCATCCCGGAGGCCGGCGCGCGCTGCGTGCGGGCCGCCGCCGGCCTGTCCGCCGTGCTCGGCTACCAGACCGCCCCGCGCCCGCGCCGCGACCGGTGAATCCGCCGCGGCCCCCGATGCCCCACGAGCCCAGGACGCCCCACGACCCCAGGATGCAGAGAGAAGGTGCCCCGTGACACAAGAGGAGCTACTCAGGCAGCTCTACGACTTCACCCTGGTCGGCAACGCCCCCGCGGTGCTCGACCTGACTCGGTCCGGGCTGGAGATGGGGATGGGCCCGGAGACGCTGCTGTACGAGGCCCTCATCCCCTCGCTGGAGGAGGTCGGCGCGCGGTTCGAGCGCGGCGACTTCTTCGTGCCGGAGATGCTGATCGCCGGCAGGGCCATGGCGGGTGCGCTGGACATCCTGCGGCCGCTGCTGGCCGAGAAGGGCGCGGAGACCATCGGCAAGATCGTCATGGGGACGGTCAAGGGGGACGTGCACGACATCGGCAAGAACCTCGTGAACATCATGTTCGAGGGCGCGGGCTTCGAGGTCATCGATCTGGGCGTGCAGGTCGCGCCGGAGAAGTTCATCACCGCGATCAAGGAGCACGAGCCCGACATCGTCGGCTTCTCGGCCTTCCTGACCACCACGATGCCGATGTTCAAGGCGAACATCAACGCGCTGGAGAAGGCCGGCCTGCGCGAGCAGGTCATCGTCATGGTGGGCGGCGCGCCGGTGACCCAGGAGTACGCCGACGTCGTCGGCGCGGACGGCTACGCCGCCGACGCATCGGCGGCCGTGGTCAAGGCCAAGGAACTGCTGCGCCGCCGCCGCGCCCTGGCCAGCGCCTGAGCTCGCGGCTCCCGCGCCCCTTGCTTGTGCCCCTAATCCCTGAGCATCCAGCCCGGGCCTCCGCCCAGCGGCCCTGACAGAAACGGTGAGCGCACCCATGGAGACAGTCCTCTCCTCGGCGACGAGGGAGCTGCGGATCGGCGGGGATAACCCGTTCTGCGTGATCGGCGAGCGGATCAACCCGACCGGGCGCAAGATCTTCCAGGAACAGCTGCGCCGCGGCGACCTGTCCAGGATCGAGATCGACGTGGCGCAGCAGGTCGCCGGCGGCGCGATGATGCTCGACGTCAACATGGGCGCGCCGCTCGCCGACGAGGCCGAGCTCATGACCAAGGCCGTCCAGCTGATCCAGAGCCGCACCGACCTGCCGCTCTGCCTGGACTCCTCGATCATCGAGGTCCTGGAGGCCGGCCTGGCTGTCTATCAGGGCAAGGCGCTGGTCAACTCGGTGACGGCCGAGGACGAGCGGATGGACTCCATCCTGCCGCTGGTCAAGCGGTACGGGGCGGCCATCATCGCGCTGCCCAACGACGAGGAGGAGATCCCCGAGGAGCCGTCGCGGCGGCTGGAGCTGGCCCGCAAGATCGTCGACGTGGCGACGGGCACGTACGGCATCCCGCTGGAGGACCTGGTGTTCGACCCGCTGGCCATGCCGGTCGGCGCGGACACCTCGCTCGCAGCGACCACGCTGGAGACCATCTCGCTGCTGCGCGACGAGCTCGGGGTGAACACCACGCTGGGCGCCTCGAACGTGTCCTTCGGCATGCCGGACCGGCACTCGATCGGCGCCGCGTTCCTGCCCATGGCGGTGGCGCACGGCCTGACCAGCGCGATCATGGACGCCCGTTCCCCGCAGCTGGTCAAGTCCGTCAAGGCGGCCGACCTGCTGGCCAACCGGGACCCCTGGGGGGCGGCCTGGATCGCCGCGCACCGGGCCGAGCGGGCCGCCGCGCAGTCCGCGCAGCAGGCCGCCGCCCCGGCGACGGCCCCGTAGCGGTCCCGATGACCGACACGGAGATGATCGCCGCGGGCACCGGCGGGGTGGCAGGCGGCGGTGCGGCAGGCGGCGGTGCGGCAGGCGGCGGTGCGGCAGGCGGCGGCCTGCCGGCCCGGGTCGACCTGGTCTTCGCGCCCAGCGGCAGCCGGATCCGGGTGCCGCCCGGCGTCACCGTGTTCGACGCCGCGAGCTGGAATGGCATCGCGATCGACTCCACCTGCGGCGGCCACGGCACCTGCAAGAAATGCAAGATCCGCGTCACCGAGGGCAGCGTCCTGGCCTCGCCGCTGGACGCGCGCGCGTTCTCGCCCGACGAGCTGCGCGACGGCTGGCGGCTCGCCTGCCGGGCGCTGGCCACCGCCGACCTGCAGATCGAGGTTCCGCCGCTGGTCACCCGGCCTAAGGCGGCGACAGTGGGCGTCGGACGGCAAGTCATCTTGCGCCCGGCCGCGCAGAAGCGCTACCTCGAGCTGGCCGAGCCCTCGCTGGGCGATCAGCGCACGGACGCCGAGCGCGTCGTCGCCGGGCTCGATGACCTGGAGGTCCGGATCGACCTGCCGGTGTTGCGCACCCTGGGCCAGGTCCTGCGGGCGGCCGACTTCAAGGTGACGGCCGTTATCGTCGATGACGTGCTGATCGGCGTCCAGCCGGGCGACACCACCGGCGAGCTCTACGGCATCGCCTTCGACCTGGGCACCACCACCGTGGTGGCCACCCTGCTGGACCTGTCCACCGGCACGCCGCTGGCCGTCGCGTCCATGCTGAGCAAGCAGCAGCCCTTCGGCGCCGACGTGATCACCCGGATCAGCGCCGTCATGATGGACCCCGCCGCCCTGGGCACGCTGGCCAGGCTGGCCCACGAGACCCTGGCCGAGCTGACCACCGAGGTGTGCGAGCAGGCCGGCATCGATGCCCGCGAGGTCATCGAGGTCGCGATCGCGGGCAACGCGACCATGACCCACCTGGCGCTGGGCATCGATCCCGAGCCGCTGGGGGTGGCCCCGTTCATCATGTCCACCCGGCTGCTGCCCGAGATCCTGGCCGCCGATGTCGGGCTGCCGGTGCACCCGCGCGCCCCGGCCTTCTGCTTCCCGGCGTTCGGCGCCTACGTCGGCGGCGACATTACCTCCGGGCTGCTCGCCTCGGGCATGGACCGCGACTCACGGATCCGGCTGTTCATCGACATCGGCACCAACTGCGAGATCGTGCTGGGCAACCGCGAGTGGCTGCTGGCCACCGCCGCCCCGGCGGGCCCCGCTTTCGAGGGGGCCGCCATCCGCTGCGGGATGCGCGCCGCCGACGGGGCGATCGAGGTGGTCTCGATGACCTCCGACGACGTGAAACTCCAGGTGATCGGCGACACCGAGCCAGCCGGCCTGTGCGGGTCGGGGCTGGTGGACGCGGTCGCAAGCCTGGTCGCCGTCGGGCTGCTCGACGCCTCCGGCCGGTTCGTGCCGGAGGAGCGGGCCGCGGTCCTGGCCCCGGGCCTCGCCCCCCGGCTGACGATGATCGGCCAGGAGCGCGTCTTCGTCCTGCACTGGCAGGGCGAGCCGGGCGACGTGGCCAGCTCCATCTACCTGTCCCAGCGGGACGTCCGGGAGCTCCAGTTCGCCAAGGCCGCCATCGCGACCGGCTGGAACATCCTGCTGGAGGAGGCGGGCCTAGCTCCCGGTGACGTCCAGCAGGTGCTGCTGGCCGGCTCGTTCGGCAGCTACCTGTCGCCGGCCAACGCGATCAAGATCGGCCTGGTGCCGCGGCTGCCGGCGCTGCGCGTGGTGAGCGCGGGCAACGTGGCCGGCGAGGGAGCGAAGATGGCGCTGCTGTCGGTCCGCGAGCGGGCCGGGGCGCTGGCGCTGCTGCAGGAGGTGAGATATGTCGAGCTCTCCGATCGCAGCGACTTCAACGACGCCTTCGTCGACCAGCTGTCCTTTCCCGTCTGAGCCCCTGGCGGTGATCGCCTGCGGAGCGCTGACCGGGCACGTCCGGGAGATCGCCGCGCGACGGGCGTGGCCGGTCGAGGTGCACAGCCTGCCCGCCGTGCTGCACAACCGGCCCGCCCGGATCGCCCCGGCCGCCCGGCAGCTGGCGCTGCAGCTGCGCGCCCGGGGCCTGCGGGTGGCGCTGGCCTACGCGGACTGCGGCAGCTACGGCGCGCTCGACGAGCTGGGCGATGAGCTCGGCATCCAGCGACTGCGCGGGCTGCACTGCTACGACGTCTTCGGCGGCCAGGATCGGATCGAGGCCATGCTGGAGGCCGATCCCGGCACCTACCTGCTCACGGACTTTCTCGTCCGCAGCTTCCGCCGGTCGGTCCTGGCCGAGCTGGGCCTGGACCGCTATCCGGAGCTGTGGCCCGACTACTTCGGCCACTACCGGCGGCTGGCCTGGCTGGCTCAGTCCAGGGACGCCGCGCTCGAGCAGGCCGCAGCCGACATCGCCGAGCTGTTCGGCCTGCCGCTGACGATTATCGACACCGGCACCAGCGGCCTGGAACGTGAGCTGGAGCGCCTGGTGGGCCAGGGGGCGCTGGCCGATGAGCCGCTGACGGACGAGCCGCCGACCGGCGGCGCGCCGCGGATTGACGGCGCGCCGCGGATTGACGGCGCGCCGACATGAGCCGGGGCGGGCTGGCCCTGGTCGCGCCGCTGCTGCGGACGCCGCGCTATGAGGTCCTGCCGACGCCCAGCGCCGAGGAGTCCGTACTGGAGTGGGTGCCCTGCGAGCTGACCATCACGGTCACCGCATCGCCGTCGAGAGGACTGGAGCCAACCCTCGCCCTCACCGAGCGGCTGTGCGCCCACGGCTACACCACCGTGCCGCACCTGTCGGCGCGGCTGGTTCGGGACCGGGCGCACCTTGCCGAGATCGTGGCCCGGCTGACCGCGGCCGGCGTCGATGACGTGTTCGTCCCGGCCGGCGACGCCGATCCGCCCGTCGGCTGCTTCCCCAGCGCGCTCACGCTGCTCGACGAGCTCACCCGGCTGGGGCGCCCGTTCAGCCGGGTCGGGATCACGGGCTACCCGGAGAGCCACCCCGCATCGGCGACGACATCACCGTGCAGGCCATGTGGGACAAGCGGCACCACGCGTCCTACATCGTCAGCAACCTGTGCTTCGATCCGGTCATCCTGCGCAAGTGGATCACTCGGGTCCGCGCGCGGGGCGTCACGCTGCCCGTGCTGGTCGGGCTGGCCGGGCCACTGGAGCGAACCCGGCTGCTGAGGATGGCCGCGGTGGCCGGCGCGTCGGAGTCGGCCCGGTTCCTGGCCGGCCACGCCGAGTGGCTGGTCCGGCTGGGCGTTCCGGGCGGCTACAGCCCTGAGCGGCTGCTGGCCCGGGCGGCCCCGACGCTGGCCGACCCGGCCGCAGGCGTCGAAGGGCTGCACCTGTTTACCTTCAACCAGGTGCAGCAGACCGAGCGGTGGCGCCGGGAGGTGCTGTTGACACGGGGGGACGACCCCCGAGACCCCCGGGCCCGGGGGGCTAGCCCCCCGGACCCCCATGCCGTCCGCTCGGACCGAGCCGGCCGGCCGTCGCGGACGGCACCTCCGCCACCCCAGGCCCAGGCCCCCGCTCGGACCGAGCGGGCCGGCCGTCGCGGACGGCACCTCCGCGGGCTGGCGCTCTCGGGTGGGCAGCTGGCCGCGTGGGCATCCGGCTGGCTTTGGCGAGGCGGACGCGGCTAGGGTCCCGTTTGTGACGACACCACGCATCGCCATCGGGCCGACTCCGCGCGAGTGGGCCGTCCAGGCCGTTCGCAATGGCGGCGGCGAGCCCGTCGGCGTAGATTCCGCGGCGGACGCCCTCGTCTGGCTCAACCCCGCCGACGTCGACGGGCTCGGCAAGGCCCTGGCGGCCGCGAGCTCGGCCCGCTGGGTCCAGCTTCCCTTCGCGGGGGTAGAGCGGGTCGCCGCCGCCGGGCTGCTCGACTCGCATCGGACCTGGACCTGCGCCAAGGGTGCCTACGCCGAGCCGGTGGCCGAGCACGCGCTCATGCTCGCCCTGGCCGGCCTGCGCGGACTGCGGCAGCGGATCCTCGCGCACTCGTGGGGCAAGGCCGCCGGCGAGAGCCTGTATGACCTGCCGGTCACCATCCTCGGCGGCGGCGGGATCGCCACCAGCCTGCTGGAGCTCCTGGCGCCGCTGCGAGCCGACGTCACGGTGGTCCGCCGCCAGTCCGGCGAGCTGCGCGGCGCGGCGCGCACGCTGCAGACCAGCCAGCTGCACGAGGCCCTGGCGCGGGCCCGGGTGGTGTTCGTGGCGCTGGCGCTCACGCCCAGCACCGAGCACATCATCGGAGCGGCGGAGCTGGCCGCGATGCGACCGGACGCCTGGCTGGTCAACGTGGCGCGCGGCCGTCATGTGGACACCGCCGCGCTGGTGACGGTGCTGCGCGAGCGGGTGATCGGCGGCGCGGCCCTCGACGTGACCGACCCCGAGCCGCTGCCGGACGGCCATCCCCTCTGGGACCTGGACAACTGCATCATCACCCCGCATACCGCGGACACCGAGGAGATGATCGGGCGGATGCTGGCCCGCCGGATCCAGGAGAACGTGGCTGCCTTCGTGGCCCGCGAGCCGCTCATCGGCGTGGTGGATCCCGCAGCCGGTTACTAGCCGCTAGCCGAAGGCGGGGCGGGGCGCCCAGGTGACGGGAATCCCGTGCGGCGGCGCCACGCCCAGGACGCGCTGGCGGCTGCCGGGCCACGTCGTCAGCGTGACCGGGCAGCCGCCGGCCCGCGACTGCTCCAGGTAGAGGTACGCGAACGGGGCGGACTCGGTGGCGGCGGCCGCGAGGGCCTCCACCCCCGCCGCCAGCTCGGCGCGCTGGCCCTGGTCCAGGTACTGACGGAAGATCGAGTGCCAGAGCACGGTCCAGCTGCCCTCGGCGAGCGCCGTCCGGGCAAGGGTGGCAGTCGCGGACTCCCGGCGCAGGTCGGCGGGGATCGCCCGAGCGAGGGTGAGGGCCCCGCGCAGCCGTTCCAGCCGGTAACGCTGATCCGGCCAGACGTAGGCGGTCAGCGTCAGGGCCCCCGCCGGGGTGGTCGGGTCAATGGGATCGAGATCGCCGCCGGTCCGGGCCGCCACCTCGATGCGGCCCTCCGGGGGCGCCGTCCCCTCCCATCCGCCGGCCAGCATGACCGGCGAGGAGGCGTCCGCGTGGTGGCCGGAAGGGCCCGGGACGTGAAAGTAATCGGCGCGCAGGTTCAGCCCGGCGCTCGCGCCGACCTCGACCAGCAGGATGGGCAGGCTGGCCTCGGCCATGATGTGGCGCAGGCCGCCGACCAGCGCCGCACCCCGGCCGACCTCGTTGGTCTGCGGCGGCCGTGGCAGCCACTCCCGGATGGACGAGCAGTGCTCGCGCAGCGTCCGCCGCAGCGCAGCCCAGGCGCGCTCGCCCCCAGCGCCCGGATCGGCGGTACCGCCGGCCGACGGGTAGAAGGCGGCCAGCTCCGGTGCCTGCCCGGTCAGGGCCAGCGCGTGCGCCGCGCCGAGCATCCGCAGCGGGAGGACGCTGGAGACCGGCTGGGTCAGGTAGCCGTCCAGCACGCCAGCGACCGGGCCGTCGCTCAGCAGGTCCCCGGCGGCCTGCGCCAGCAGGTCCGCATAGAGCGGACTGCCCAGTTCCCGGCACGCGTTGCCTTGCTGGCGCAGGATCGCGGCCATGTGCTCCGCGGGGGACTCGCTCTCATCCGGACGTCGCACGCCTGCAGGCTATGGCAAGCGCCGACATCTCGGGCGTGTCGGTGACGGCCGCGGGACCGGCCGGCACCGAGAATAGGGCCAGGCTCCGCCGGTCACTGCGTGGTCCCGGCGGGCTCGGGGCCCCTCCATGTATGGGATGGAGGGGCCCCGAGCCCGTCGCGGTCATCCACAGATCGCCTGGTGGTTACCCCGCCCTTATCCCCCGCGCCGGTCGCTTGTCCACGCACTGTCCACAGGTTGCCCACAGGCCAGGGAACCGGCGGCGGCCTGCGGGTGCGGCCGCCGGCGGCGCTGTGCAAGAATCTCCCGGTGAGCACGGCGCTCGCGAGCGTTTTGCAGGAGATGATGAGCATCGCCAGGTCCTCGCGCCCGCGCCCGCGGACCCTGCTGCGGCTCGCGGTATCGGTCAGCGCCGGCGCCGTGGCGGCGATCCTGACGATCTTTCTCGGCAACTGGAAGTACGCGCCGGCCATCGGGTGGGACACGACCGCCGTGATCTTCTGCGGCTGGACCTGGCGGGCGATCTGGCCGCTGTCCGCCGACCAGACGGCGGATCGCGCGACTGCCGAGGATCCCAACCGGGCCGTCGGCGACATCATCATGCTGAGCGCCGCCGCCGCCAGCCTCGCCGGCCTGGGCCTGGTGCTCGTGGCCACGCACGCGACGGGCGGGGCGACGCAGGTCCTGCTCGCGCTGCTGGCCATCGCGAGCGTGGCGCTGTCCTGGTTCAGCGTGCACACGATCTTCACGCTGCGCTATGCCCTGCTCTACTACAGCGAGCCGGTCGGCGGAATCAGCTTCAACCAGCAGGAACGGCCGGACTACCATGACTTCGCCTACGTCGCGCTCACCATCGGAATGACCTTCCAGGTCTCCGATACCAACCTGGAGACCTCCCCGATCCGCGGCACCGCGCTCCGGCACGCCCTGCTGTCCTACCTGTTCGGCGCGGTCATCCTGGCCGCCACCGTCAACCTCATCGCGAGCCTGGGCAGCAGCAGCGGCGGCGGCTGAGCCGGGCCGACGGCGACCTGTGATCTCCGTCACTGCGATGATGGCGGAGTGGAGCAGTATGAGACGTCTCTGCCCCAGCCGCAGCCCCAGACCCGGCGGGAACGGCTGTGGAGGGCCGCGGCAGCGCGGGGCATACCGCTGCCCGCGATCCTCACCACGCGTCCCGTTTCCCTTCCTGTGGGCGCTGTGGGTGGCGCTGGTGGACTTCCTGCCACTGATCGGCGGGGCGCTGGCCGGCATCCCTGTGGTGTTGTTCGCCGCGGCCCACTCGCTCACGGCGGGCATCGTGACCCTGGTCGTCTTCCTCATCTACACCCAGATCGAGAACCACGCGCTGAACCCGGTGGTCATGAGCCGGACGGTCAAGGTCAGCCCGCTGCTGGTGCTGATATCGATCCTGGTCGGGGCGTCCATCGGCGGCTGGGTCGGCGGGATCTTCGGCGCCTTCGTGGCGGCCCGGCGCAGTCCGCGGGGACTAGGCAAGCGAGGTGGTGCGGCCATCCACAGCACGGCCGCCGTTTATCCCCCGCGCCGGTCACTTATCCACCGGCTATCCACAGTTTCCTGTGCATAGTCTGTCCACAGCCGGTCGCGCGCTGTCACCTCCGCAGCGCGATCATCGGGCGCGCAGAGGGCAGGGCGCCGTCGCCACTACTGGGCCGCCCGGCCGGGGCGCTTGCCTGGCGCGGCCATAATTGGTCGTGATGGATCAGCAGTCGGAGGCCGGGCAGAGCCCCGCACCGGACGGTGCCGCGCCCGGGCGCCGGGCCGGGTAGGCGCCAGTTGGCCAGCGACGCGATGGTCACCATCGGCAGCCTGAACCTGCACTGCGGGCTCAGCGGCCGCGGTCGGCCCTTTGACGTGCCCGCCGCGCTCGAGCACCTTAAGGCTGACATCATCGCCGTCCAGGAAGGCTGGTGGACGGCGGGCGACGCGGACGGCACCAACGACGCGGCCGGCACGGGCGGCACGGACGACGCGGGCGGCACGGGCCGCCCGGACGGGCTGGCCATCGCCGCGCAGGCCCTCGGCGCCCGGCTGATCCGGGCCGAGGTGAGCACCGGCGCGTCACTGGCCGAGCTCAGCATCGCCCCGCGGCCCGAGCGCGGCACGTGGGGCATCGCCGTGCTGACCTCGCTGCCGGTGACCGGCATCGAGATTCTCGACCTGGGCCGGGCGCCCGGCGACCGGCACAGCCGGGCCGCCCTGATCTGCACGGTCACCACGCCGGGCGGCTGGCCGCTGCGGCTGGTCTGCACTCACCTCACCCACCGCTTTACCAGCCCGGTGCAGCTCGTGGCGCTAACCCGCTACCTGGCCCGGGCACCCGATCCGCCGCCCACCGTGATCGTCGGGGACCTCAACATGCCCCGGCTGGCCACCTGGCTGGCGGCCGGCTTCGGGCCCACGGTGCGCGGCCGGACGTTCCCGGCCGACGGACCGGTGATCCAGCTCGACCACCTGCTGACCAGCCCGCAGCTGCTCTGCGTCAATGCCGAGGTCCTCGCGCCGGTCGGCTCCGATCACCTGCCGATCAGGGCGCAGGTGCGGCTGGCCTGACCGGCGCCCAGGCGTGGTCCACAATAGGCGGCATGGATCAGCGCATCAGCCTCGTCACCCTCGGCGTCATCGACCTGCACCGCGCACGCGCGTTCTATCAGGCCATGGGCTGGCGCGAGGCGCCGGCGTCATCGGACGACGTGGCCTTCTTCCAGGCGGGCGGGATGGTGTTCGGCCTCTGGGACCGGGTGAGTCTCGCTGAGGACAGCGCGGTCCGGGACGCCGGCGGATGGGGCGGGGTAACCCTGGCCTACAACGTCAGCTCCCCCTCCGAAGTCGATGCGGTGATCGGCGAGGCCCGCGCCGCGGGCGCCGTCATCGGGCGGGAGCCGGGTGCGACGTTCTGGGGCGGCTACTCGGCGGTGTTCATCGACCCGGACGGACACCCCTGGGAAGTGGCGCACAACCCCGGCTGGCCCCTCGCCCCAGACGGCAGCATCACGCTCGGTAGCTAGCGCGCAGTTCTCTGCTCGCGCAGTGACTGCCTTACCCTAGACGACGGACTATTTCGAGCACTTGCACGGCGATGCCTGCCAGTGCATCAACGGGGCCCAAGGCGTTGACTAGGCCCTTCAGCGCAGACCGGATGAGGCCGAGATTCGGCTCTTCGCTGGCTAGCGCTCCGCGCACGGCAATTGCATCGGACCGAATCTCATCCGCCTGCTCGATCTCGGAGTACTCTGCACCCAGCAGGCAGATCAGCCTGTCCAGCCGGGCATCTGCTTCACTCAGCTCGATGGAATGGCCGCTGCGAAATAGGTTAGCCGACGCCCCGTGACCGATAGCAACCGCAGACTCCATTATAGCCCCGGTCGTTGCTTTAGTCTCGCTGCCATCTTTTTGCTTCTTACTCATATCGTACGCCTTCCGCGGACTGCCGAGATAGGAAAATATCAGTCCTCTCTAGGAGGCACGCCCGAAGCCTGGGCTTTCTTTCCGATAGCTACATTAGAATTAGAGACATCGCCGAGATGCACGCTGAAGAATTTATTTGTTTCCTTCACAATGACCTCTACCTGCGTCTTGAGCTGGCCGGTGTCGACGTTCTTCTTCTGCAGGAAAACGCTGATCGCCCTGATCAGCTTCTCCTGCGCGAGAAGGACGAACATTGTCTCATCCCGGCCGAGGAAGTAGTGTTGCCGCGCGAACCCGCTTGCGTCTTCGCGGATGCTCCGCGCCGCTCCGTAGTCAAATACCTGACCATGATCGATTGCGTATGCCTGATCCCTTTCATACTTACGCATGAAGCTGGCATAGCGATGATCCATCCACATGCGCACTGGAGCGCCAAACAAAGCAAGGCCTGTCCGGCGAACAGAACTTCGGCAGACGTGAGCGATTATCCGCTTACGCGGCTGGCACCAGCGGTTGTCGATATATTGAAAATTACTGCGGACGGGCGGCAAGACGTGGAAGCGCCATTCGATATACAGCGAGCCGCCGACGTGAACCGCACGAGTGAACAAGGTGACGACCAGCTGCCCCTGCCAACTCGGCATTTCCACGCACACATAGACCCGGGCATCCGGCGTCGGATGCAGGACGGCCTCCTGCAGCACCTCCGGGCTTACCGATGCACTCGGGGGCTCCTTGGTCCTTGGCAGCACAGCCCCGTTGTCCTTAATATGCTTGCCGTTAACGAACAGACGTTCCTCCACCCGCAGATCCGCGAGCCCGATCTTCTCCATGGCGGAAATTATCGCAGCGTGGACGTCTTGATTGGTGAACCGGGAAGGCTTGGGGGATTTGCCGTTCTTTGAAGCTTCCGCTCTGCCACGGCTCACGTCGATAACAAGGTGCTCCTTGCTGAGCCTGTCCCCACTGCCAACGAATGCCACGTTTCCCTCAAACACGACGAGGTTCCCCGTCCGCCGCTTCGATACCATGGCCAGCCTGCCGCGTTCCCGCTGGCTCGCTGGCTCAGGCGCCGCCGATGGGTCAAACCGCCCGCGAAGCATTGCTCGCATACGATGTTAATTCGCTGCATATACTCATGGGCGACGACTACCCAGGCGGCGGCCAGTGCGGCAACTATCGAGAGGAGGGACGCCCACTGCCATAGGTAGAGCAGGAGAAAAAAGAGCGGGATGCCAGCCACTAATAGTCCGGCCAGATGCCGATCACGACGGGCCCGCAGGCGAACGGAACTGAGCGCCCATCTTGCCACTACGGCAACGTCGACTCCGTAGGATGGCGCGAGCGCCCGGAATCTTTCACTAACAACCCGGTGTACGACGTCTCTGGCGTAAGGGATAGACATCTGGGTACGAGCTGACATATAGCGGGTGGATTCCCGGTCCTCGTCCCAGCTGGAGTATCCGCCGACGCCGGGACGCCCATTGGCCGACACACCCGCAGGACGATCCGACGCCCGGCCGTTAAAGGCAGATGACATAGCTGGCCTGGGCGAGAACGGCGGCCGAGAGAACATTTCGAAGGATCACCCCCGTCATCTGCTTCGCCATGCTCCGAAAAAACTGCCTACTTGCTGCCTTATCACGGGGAGGATCGGCCATCAAGAGGAGCCGGGTGATTCATGATCACGTGGATCTGCCAGTCGCCGTGACTGGCAGATCCACGTGATCATGAACGACGTTCCGGTCAGGCCGCCCCGGCCCGTTCGCGGATGGCGGCGACCAGGGCCGGGATGACCTGACTCAGGTCGCCGATCACCGCGTAGTCCGCGTGCGCGATGATCGGCGCGTCGGGGTCGGTGTTGACCGCGACGATGTGCTTGGCGCTCAGGCAGCCGGCCATGTGCTGGATGGCGCCGGAAATCCCGCAGGCCAGGTATAGCTCGGGGGAGATCCGGGTGCCGGTCTGGCCGACCTGCTGGCGGTGCGGTCGCCAGCCCTGGCTGGTCACCACCCGGGACACGCCCAGTGTGCCGCCCAGCAGCCCGGCCAGCTCCTCCAGCACCTCGAAGCCCTCCGGGCCGCCGACGCCGCGGCCGCCGCCGACCACCACCCGTGCGGTCGCCAGCGAGATGCCCGTGCTGCGCTCGGCCGACTCCACCGCGTGCACCCGCAGGTCAGCATCCGCGATCTCCGGCTGGAACTCCTGCACCTTGACGTCCGCGGCCGCCGCCCCCTCCGCCGCCCCCTCCGCAAGCTGGACCGGCACTGCATCGGCCGCCACCGTGACCAGCGCCAGCGTCGACTCCAGGGCCGCATCCTCCAGCAGGCTGCCGGCCCAGCGCTGCCGGACCAGCTCGCAGTAGCCCGGCGCCACCCAGCGCGCCGAGGTGCAGCCGGCTGCGACCGGCTGCCCGGTGATCGCGCCCAGGTGCGCCAGCACCTCACTGCCGCGGTCGGTAGCCGCGGCCAGGACGGCGGCCGCCGCGCGGGTCACGGCCAGCTCGGCCAGCCCCCGGGCCCACGCCGCCGGCGCGTACCCGGACCCGGCCGTGACCACGTACGCCTCCGCCACGCCCAGCGCGGCCAGCTCCCGGGCCGGGACGGACGCAGGGGAACCGTTATCACCGGAAGTTCGGGGGTCGGCAAAGAAAACCGCCGCGACGTCACCGCCCGCGGAGGTGGCAAGCTCGCGGGCGAGCGACAGCGCGCGCAGCGAGGCATCGGCCGCGCCGTCCCCGTCGCGCTCTACCAGGCACAACACGGTCATGACAGCACTCCCAGCTCGTCCAGCAGCGCCACCAGCGCCGGGACCGCGTCGACGCCGTGGCCGAGCACCTGCGCCCGGCCCGCGGTCTCCTGGGGCAGCCGCAGTCCGGTCTTGCGCAGCCCTTCCGGCTGCCAGTCCGGGTGGAACACCTCGATCTTGGCCCGCTTGGCCCGCAGCCGGCCGGGCAGCGAGGGGTACCGGGGCAGGTTGATGCCCTCCTTCACGCTGACCACGGCCGGCAGGGTGAGGTCGTAGGTCTCCTGGGTCCCGCGGTACTCGCGGCCGGCCTGCACGCCGGTGCCGTCGCCGGTCAGCGTCAGCCGCTTGATCCCCGACGCGGCGGGCAGGCCGAGCGCGTGCGCGACCCGGATGCCGACCTGGTAGTCGCCGGTATCGGCCGCCTCGTTGCCGAACAGCAGCAGGTCGTAGGGCGGCTCGTCGCTGGCGGCGCGGCGGGTGACGAGGCCGGCGATGGCGGCGGCCGTGGCGATCGGGCCCCACTCACGGCCGTCGGTCTCCAGCAGCACCGCGTGCTGCGCGCCGAGGGCCAGCATGTCCCGGAGCTGGTCGGCGGCCTCGGGCGGTCCGAGGGTGAGCACGGTGACGCTGCCGCCCGCGCGCTCGACGAGCTGCACGGCCTCCTCGACCGCGCACTCCTCGTGCGGGCTGACCGTGAAGCCCGACATCCGGGTGTCGACCTCCTGCCCGTCGGCGGTGACCACCACGCGGCCGCCCACCATCGGGACGCGCTTGACGCAGACCAGGATCTCCATGTCAGCTCCGGACCCGGTCGTTAGCCGGGTCGAACAGCGGGGTCGAGCCGGCCACGGCCACCGTCACGGGGTAGCGCTCGCCGAGGTACTCCACCGCCAGCGCGGTGCCCTCGGCCGCCTGCTCGGGGGGCAGGTAGGCCATCAGCAGGTGCTTGCCCACCGACGGGCCCGAGCCGGCGCTGGTGACGTAGGAATGGCGGCCCCGGGCGTCGATCAGCGGCTCGCCGCCGGGGGTCAGGATCGGCTCGCCGCCGAGCATGTACCGGAGCTCACCGGAGGCCGACGCGTGGTCGTCCACGGCCAGCGTGCACAGCACGGCCGCCGGGGGCGCCGCGCGCTGCTCCAGGTAGGCGGCCTTGCCCACGAAGTCCTGCGCCTTCACCTTGGGCCGGGCCATGCCGGCTTCGACGATGGTGTAGTCGCCGTCCAGCTCGGCGCCATAGGCGCGGTAACCCTTCTCCAGCCGGCCCGTGGTGCCGTAGACGCCGATCCCCACCGGCACCAGGCCGCTAGGCTGGCCCGCGGCCCACAGCGTGTCCCAGATCCTGGCTCCCAGCTCGATTGGCGCGTACAGCTCCCAGCCGAGCTCGCCGACGTAGGAGATGCGCGAGGCCAGCACGGTGGCGCCGCCCAGCTCGATCTCCCGGCAGGCGCCGAACGCGAACCGGGCGGGCGAGACGTCGTCGGGCGTCACGGCGGCCAGGATGTCGCGGGCGCGCGGGCCCCACAGGCCGAGCGTCGTCCAGGCCGAGGTCAGGTCGGTGATCGTGGCCGTCCCGTCGGGCGGCAGGTGATCGGCGAACCACTTCAGGTCGCTCATCCCGGTCGCGCCGCCGGTGACCACCCGGAACCGGGACGGCCCCAGCCGCATGATGGTCAGGTCCCCGACGAAGCCGCCCGCCTCGTCCAGCAGCGAGGTGTACACGACCCGGCCCACCGCCACGTCCAGCTGCGAGACCGCCACCGACTGGACGGCGGCCAGGGCGCCGGGGCCGGCCACGTCGAAGACGGCGAACGCCGACAGGTCCACCAGGCCCGCGGCGTCCCGCATGGCCAGGTGCTCGGCGTTGATGATCGGCGACCACCAGCGTGACTCCCACTCGCCGGTCCGCTCCATCAGGCGGCCCGCGTAGCGGTCCAGCAGCTCCTCGTTCGAGGCGTACCAGTTCGGCCGTTCCCAGCCGGCGGTCTCGACGAAGACGGCGCCCAGCTCACGCTGCCGGTCGTAGGCCGGCCCCAGCCGCAGCGGCCGTCCCGACTCCCACTGCTCGGCCGGATGCACGATCCCGTACATCTTGTTAAAGCCCTCGCGGGCGCGGGCCACCACGTGCGCGTTGGTGCGCTGGTGGGGGTAGAAGCGGGCGATGTCGGCCTCGCGGATGTCGACCTGCGGCGGCACGCCGCTCATCCACTCGGCCACCGCGCGGCCGATGCCTGGCCCCTCCTTGATCCAGCTCGCCGCCACCGCCCACAGGCCGGGCACCTCGGGCGTCTCGCCCAGCGCCGGATGCCCGTCGGGAGTCATGGAAATCAGGCCATTAATGGAATAACGGATCCCTACCCGCTCGTCACCCAGTAGCTCGGGCATCAGCTCCAGAGCCTGCAACAGCTGGGGGTCGAAGTCGTCCTGCGTGAACGGCATCTCGGTGGGCGACAGCACGGCCTCCTCGTTGGAGGGGATGTCGTCGGGCGCGACGATGATCGGCCGGTGCGCGTAGGAGCCCACCTCCATGTCGCCGCCATGCTGGCGCTCGTACATGTTGGTGTCGACGTCCCGGACGATCGGGTACTCGATCTCCCCGGCGGTGTCGGCGAACAGCGGGATAGGCCCCACGCTGATCATCTGGTGCATGATCGGCGTGAGCGGGATCCGCGCCCCGGCCATGGCCGCGATCCGCGGGCTCCAGACGCCGCAGCAGATCGCCGCCACGTCGGTGGCGATGTCGCCCCGGCTGGTGCGCACCCCGCTGAGCCGGCCATCGGCCGCCTTGTCGATGCCGAGGACCTCGGTGCCGGCCAGGACCGTGAGCGCGTCAAGCTGCTGGGCCTGCTCGCGCATCAGCGTGCCCGCCCGCAGCGAGTCGACGACGCCGACGGTCGGGAAGTGCGCCCCGCCGAGGATCACGGACTCATCGAGATAGGGAACGAGCTTGCTGACCTCGGCCGGAGTTACCAGCCGGGCGGGGATGCCCCACGCCTTGGCCGCCGTGCAGCGCCTGCGCAGCTCGGTCATCCGCTCCGGGGTGCGGGCCACCTCGATGCCGCCGCTCTGCGTGAAGACGCCGAGCTCGGAGTACTGCTCGGTGCTGTCGCGGGTGAGCTCCATCATCATCTTGGAGTACTCGATCGGGAAGATGAAGTTGGACGCGTGGCCGGTCGAGCCGCCGGGGTTGGGCATCGGCCCCTTGTCTACCATGACGATCTGCGTCCAGCCGAGCCGGGCGAGGTGGAAGGCCAGGCTGTTGCCGACGATGCCCGCGCCGATGATGACGGCGCTGGCCCGGCCGGGGATGTCGTTCATGGAGCCCCTTGCTGCCAATCTACGGTGTTGCGCGCTGCCGTGTTACGCACTGCCGTGCTGCGAACTGCCGTGCTGCCTATTTGCCACCGGCCAGGACCCGCGGGCTAACGCGGATCCTGGCCGGGCCGAACGGGTCCTGCTACTCGACCGGGATCTCCTTGTTGATCAGGCGAAGGTCGATGCCCTGCCGCTTGCGGACAAAGTACGCGACCGTGTAGACGATGATCGCCAGGATGTACAGAGCCAGCATGAACAGCAGCGAGGACTTGTTGTTCACGCCGTAGGCGGAGTTGGTGAACCACTCGTAGAGGTTGTAGCCGAGCAGCCCGATGGTGACCCAGCCGGCCAGCGGGACGATCTGGACGCCGAAGATCTTGATCCGGCTAGCCGGGGACGCGCGCCACAGGTCGGGCTTGCGCCAGGGCAGCACCACCACCGCGATCGCGCTGAAGAAGTACGTGATCGCGATGACCAGCGTGGCGTCGAGCGTGTAAGTCTCGAACTTGAGGGAGTACGCGTACACCGCGCTCAGTGCCACGGCGGGAAGCAGCATCAGCACCAGCGAGTAGAACGGCACCTTGCGCTTCTCCGACACCTCGGCGGCCCGGTCGGGCAGGACCCGGTCGAAGGCGGCCGCGAAGATGACCCGGGTCGAGGACAGGAACAGCGTCCCGACCCAGCCGATGAACCACAGGGCCATCAAGAGGATCAGCGCGACCTGGAACGCGGTGTTGTGGATGAGCCAGCCGGCGAACATCACCGGGTAGGGCCAGATCGGAATCGGCGAGCTGACCTTGCCGCCGGAGTAGAAGGCGGTCCAGTACAGGGCGTTGGCGTTGTTGTAGAAGGCGGTGCCGAACGTCTTGGCCACGACCAGCAGGAAGACGACCGACAGGATGACCGTGATCCACAGGCCGGAGAACATGCCGGCGAACACGCGCTTGAAGTCACTGGCGCCGCGGATCTCGCCGTACAGGGTCGAGCCCCAGTTGGGCCACAGGATGTAGAACATCATCATCGGGACCAGCAGCATGCTGGCGCCGATCGGGCTGAACCCGAAGGCCGGCGAGACGTAGCCGGCCTTGAGTGCGCCCGCGTTGGTCTTGGCGTAGGCGTTGCTCACGCCGAAGATCTTGTGGGACTCGAAGTTGAAGGACGACACGAAGCTCGTGTGGCTCTTGATGAGCAGCAGGACCACGATCACCGTGAAGCCGACCAGGCCAGCGTAGAAGCACCACTTCTGGATGCGCGCGTAGCCGGCCATGCCGATCGAGACCAGGATGCCGGCCAGCGCGATCGTGATCAGGCAGACCACGAAGATGCCGTTCTTGGTGGCGAAGAAGGCCGCCCCGCCCGGATCACCGAGCGTGGCCCACAGCGGCTGGAACAGCTCGACCGACAGGATGTTGCCGTAGATCGGGGCCCAGAGCCACAGGATGAACCACCACCCGGTGGCGGCCATCACGAAGCCGAGGCCGCTGCCCAGGATGCGGCTCTGCCAGACGTAGTCTCCGCCCGCTCGCGGGATGGTGACGATCAGCCCGGCGTAGGCGATCACCAGGAACGACACCCAGACCGCCGAGATGAGGATCGAGGTCAACAGCTGACCCTTGGGGATAAACGACTGAAAGGAAAATTCGTAGATCCCCAGCGTGATCACATTGGTCGCCAGGCAGGCGTAGATCATCGAGTCGCGCACCGACCAGCCGCGGACGAGGCCGGTCGCCTTTCTCAGGAACAGTGTCGGAGTCTCTCCGATAGATTCCGTCGCCATCTTTACCTCTCAACTCATGGACTGCCAGGGGCCCCTGGGCAGCCCGATTGGGGTTCCCCCCGTAAGCCGAGACTTCCGCGCACCGTCGCGTCAGCGCTGGCCGGTTCTGCTGCTTCGCCCGGACGGCAAGCTCGCTCTGTTCCCCCAGAGCCGGGCCGGGGTCAGCCGTTCACGAGGATGTACTTGGCGACCTTTCCCTTCTTGGGGTCCAGGTCGATCACCGCGCCCTGGAGCACCCCATCGCCGTAGACGCTGCCGGGGTTGATGGCCAGCGTCCGGTTCATCCGCTTGATGCCCCTGCTCTCATGGATGTGACCATGCAGCGACAGCAGGGGCTGATGCTTGAGAATGGCGTCGCGGACCGCAGTGGAGCCCACGGCCTTCATCACGGCCCCGCCATGCGTCGGGCGCAGGGAGGAGTCCAGCGCCGGGGCCTCATCCAGCCCGGTCCCGTAGGGCGGGGCGTGGAAGTTGAAGATCGTGCGCTCCATGTCGGGCAGCTTGGCCACGACGGTCTCGATCTTGGCCGCCAGCTCGGGCTCCGGGGCTTCCCGGAAGGTGTCCCACGGCGTCGGGTTGGTCCAGCCCATCGAGACCATGTGGAAGCCGCCGCCGAGATCCAGCGCCTTGGCCTCGCCGAAGCTCACGCACGGCGAGGACTCGATGACATCGTCGATTTCCCAGATATCGTCGTTGCCGCCGTTGAGGATGCACGGGATGTCACCGCCGCGGAGCTTGCCGTCCGCCATGTCCAGCCAGCGGTCCAGCGAGTTGATCATCTCGACGGTGAACCGGCGGTCCACCGCGCCCTCCTCCTGGCTCAGGTGCCGGAGCTCGTCGGGGGTGACCATGGCCGGGTAGAAGCCGCTGTTGCGGATCCGCGTCAGCATCGCCTCCAGCTCCTCGCGGGTGTCCAGCCGGTGCGTCTGACCGCGCACCGTGACCTGCCAGTAGCCGTTGTGCGCCACCACCGGAACCATCGCCTTGCCGGTGACATCGCCGCCGAGCACCACGAGGTCGGCCTTGTAGAAGGCCGCGGCGTTGAGGAACTTTCGCCAGCAGACCTCAGAGCCGTGGACATCGGTGGCAAAAAAAATCTTCATGGGTGCACCAGAACCTTTGCTGAGCTTGCTGTGCAACGGTGTAGCATCCGGTGCAACCGGGCGTCAAGCGCTTCTATGTGAGTTATCGGAATTATCTGTACTTTTCGGATCAATGGTCCACTTCTTCCGGCAGCTCATACCAGCGGACCCGGTCACCCATCCTGGCGCGCATCTTCCATTTGGCCCCCTTCGGTGCAGCATCGGCCACCTCCTGCAGGCGCCGGGCCTGCGCGAGCGCGTCGCAGGGCGCGTTCTGCGGCACCAGGTGCGGCTTCTCGGCGGCCAGCGTCGGCAGCTTGGCCAGGTTGCCGGTCACGGTGCGCCACCAGCCCCAGTCCGCGCCCACGAGCTTGGCGAAGCGATCGGTGTCGAGGTAGGCGCCCTCCCCGCCGCCCGCACCGCCGGCCGCGACCGGGACGCCGGAAAGCAGCTGGAAGGTATCCCAGACGTCCTTCTCGTTCAGCTCGACAATCTGCAATTTGGACAGCAGCACGTCGATGGCGTCCACGGTGAACGGCAGGTTTCCGAACGACGGCCGGAAATCGAGGGTGTGACACATGACGAGCCGGTCCACCATCACGTCGATCGGGCGGCCCGACGGGGCGTTGAAATACATCTGCCGGTCGCCGTTGAGGTTGTTGAATCGCCGGTCCGGCTGGCAGCCGCTGCGCTCCAGGTAAGCGGCCACGTCCTTGCGGGTCTTGGCCGTGCAGGCGAAGTCCATGTCCTGGCCCGCGCGCAGCCGCGGCGGGAAGTCGGGGCAGATCACCCGGACCGCGAGGCCGCCCAGGAGCTTGAGTCCGAGGCCCGCCTCCGCGGCACCGCGGGCCAGGCTCAGCGCTTCCGGCAGCGGGTCGTCGGCCGAGCCGACGACGGGCGAGTGGCCAGACGCTTCGGTTCCCACGGCTACTCTCCCCGGTACAAGAAGGTACTGCGGTGACGGAGGATGTCAACGGCACAATACAGCGCAGGCTGGACAGAAAGCGTCTACTTGCAGTTGACTACCGCCACTGTTCGCATACATCCTTGTCGCGTGTCCGAGAACGTCGTTGCGGCGGGCGCAACTTATCAGTCCGCGGAGCGCGTCCTGGCCTTGCTCACCAGCTTCGATGACGCCCGGCCGGAGCAGGGCGTCACAGAACTGGCCCAGATCATCGGGGTGCACAAGTCGACGGCATCCCGGCTGGCCGCGGTGCTGGAGCGGGCCGGGCTGCTATCCCGGCACGGCCGCCGGTACCGGCTGGGCCTGGAAACCATCCGGCTCGGGACGCTGGCGCTGCGCAGCTTCGATTTCGTGGCCTCGATGCGGCCCGCCATGGAGAAGCTCTCCCGGCAGACCGGGGAGACCATCAACCTGGCCTTGCCGGACGCGACCGGCATCCTGAATGTCGCCGAGGTGCCCGCCGCCTTTATCCTCAGCTGCTCCAGCGGCTGGATCGGCCGGCGAACCCAGCCGCACGCGGTCGCCAACGGCAAGGTGCTGCTGGCCCACGGCGCCATACCGCTCCCCCGTCACCTGGAGCGATACACCGACCAGACGATTACCGACCCCGCCATCCTGGCCGCGGAGCTCGCCGCGGTGCGCGCCAACGGCTACGCCACCGCCGTGGGCGAGCTGGAGGACGGCCTGGTCGCAGTGGCGGCCCCGGTCTTCGACAGCTCCGGTGACTGCATCGCGGCGCTGTCGGTCTCCGGCCCGGCGTTCCGGCTCCGGCCCGACTCCCTGGCCGACCTGGGCCGCCTCTGCGCGTCCCCGTAGGCTGCCCACCAGCGGCGGGTCGCCGGCCTGGCCGCGCCGGGCGGCGGGTCATCAGCCCGGCCGCGAGCGGGCGTCACGAAGGAGAGGCGAAGCCGTGCGCGAGTATCAGCTCTACATCGGCGGCGGCTGGCGGCCGGGTGAGTTCGGGACCGCGCCCGCGAGCAGCCCGTCGACGGGCCAGATCTTCGCCTCGACCGCGATCGGCGGTCCCGGTGACGCGGACGCCGCCGTGGCGGCCGCCGCGGCGGCCTTCCCGGCCTGGGCTGGCGCGTCGCCGTTCGAGCGGGCGCGGCACTGCGAGCAGATCGCCACGGCCATCGGAGTGCACCGGGAGCAGCTCGCCGACGTGCTGACCCGGGACCAGGGCAAGCCGCTGGCCGAGGCCCTGGACGAGGTCGACGAGCTCGGGGTCTACTTCACGATGGCCGGAGAGGACGCCAAGCGGCTGGCCGGCTCGCTGCCCGCCTCCACCTCGGCGGACCGCCGGATCCTGAGCGCGCGGGTGCCGCTCGGCGTCATTGGCGTGGTCAGCCCGTGGAACTGGCCCTACACGATGGGCGCCGAGGTGCTGGCGCCGGCCATGGCGGCCGGCAACACCGTGGTGTGGGTCCCGGCGCCGACCACGACCGCCTGCTGCGCCATGCTGACCGAGGTCATCGCCCGCGCGGGGCTGCCCGACGGCGTCTTCAATTTCGTGTCCGGTCCGGGCCCGGTGGTCGGCGACGCCCTCGTTGGCCACCCCGGGGTGGCGGGGGTCGGCTTCGTCGGCTCGGTCGAGACCGGGGCCAGCGTCGCGGCCCGTGCCGCGGGCAAGACCCAGCTCCTGGAGCTGGGCGGAAACGGTCCGATGGTCGTGCTGGCCGACGCCGACCTGGAGCTGGCCGCGACCGCCGCCCTGGAGGCCGCCTACCTGTGCGCGGGACAGAGCTGCACCGCGGGCGAGCGCTTCCTGGTCGAGGCGAGCATCCGGCCGAAGTTCGTCGAGGCCGTGGTCGCGGCTACCCGGGACGGAATCCGGCTGGGTGACCCGTTCGACGCCGGGACCAACATGGGTCCGCTGAACAATGAGCCGACCGCAGCCAAGTTCGACCGGCACGTCGCCGACGCGCTGGCCGGCGGCGCGCGGGTCTGCTACGGCGGCCACCGCGCCGAGGACTTCCCGACCCGGCTGTACGTGGAGCCGACCGTGCTGGACGGGGTCACCCCCGGCATGGCCATCGAGCGTGAGGAGACCTTTGGGCCGGTCGTGCCGGTCGTGGAGGTGGCCTCGGCGCAGGAGGCACTGGAGCTGACCAACGCCTCGCCGTACGGCCTGACCGCGGCGATCTTCACCTCGGACCTGGAGCGCGGCCTGGCCTTCGCCGAGCGGGCCAGGGCCGGCTGGGTCAACATCAACGCCTCGACGAACCTCTGGGAATCGCACCTGCCGTTCGGCGGCCGGGCCGGAAGCGTCAGCGGCCGGGGCCGGGTCGGCGGCCGCTACCCGATGGAGACCTTCACCGAGCCCAAGACGGTCGTGTACCCGGCCCCGCAGTACCGCTAGCTAATGGAGAATCCCGTACGTCGTAATCGCCCAGGCCAAGGTGGCGGCGCACCTCGCAGTAGCTCTCAGCCAGATTTCGGCAGCCTGGCGGATCGGGAGCTGTTGGGGCAGTTGAGGCTGATGGAACCGGCGGATGTGCGAGGCCTGCTGTTCGCGGCGGGGGTGATCTTGTGCGAGGGCCCGACGGAGGTTGGAGCGCTGCCCCGCTGGTGGCGTAGGGCGGATCTGGTTGGGCTGCGGGATCCTGTTGCGGCGAATGTCCCGGTGATCAGCGTCGATGGGGATACCGCGTTCGGCCCGTATCTGCGGTACCTGGAGGCTTTCGGCGTTCCTTGGGCGGTCGTGGCTGACGGGCCGGCGCTGCGCGCCGATAGCAGGCTCGCAGAGGATCTGCGGGAGCTGGGCTGCTGGCCGGGCAATCCGGCGCCAGCCGACCGCGAGGACTTCGCGGGATGGCAGGCATTCTGGGAGGGCGCGGGGGTGTTCACCTTCGCGGACTGCTTCGGTGATGACGGAGGCAAGGCCGGGGAGTTCGAGGCGTTCCTAGCGCGGGTGGACGGAGGCCTGCTCGCCGAGGCTAAGCGCGCCGGTGGCCGAAGCAAGCCTCGGGCTGGGGCGTTCTTCGCGCTTGGCTATCCCGAGCCGCCGACGGAGGTTCTTGGTATTTACAGACGGATCGCCGGTCGGCTCAGGCTCGGCGGCTAGGGCGAAGGATGGTGTGGATGGGATTGGGGCCGGGGGCGGTGGCTGAAGTGCTCTCCCGGATGCCTGGCCCTGGGGTCGGGCGGGTGGTGCTGGTGTGCGTTGAGGGCCTGGGCGGCGCGGGCAAGTCGGTCTTGGCGGGTGCTCTGGCCGGTGCCCGCCCGGATGATGTCTGCCTTGTCCATGGTGATGACTTCTATGGCCCGGAGGAGCGTGACTGGCAGTCGTGGAGTGCCCGTAAGGGTTATGAGAGGTACTTCGATCACCGGCGCCTTGAAGGTGAGTTGCTGCGGCCGCTCCGGGCTGGCGCCATTGCTCGTTTCCAGCGGTATGACTGGGTGGCGAACAGGCTGGATGGGTGGGTGGAGGTCCATCCCCGGGGGGTGGTGATCGTGGAAGGGGTTTATCTCCTGCGAGAGTGGCTGCGCCCGTACTGGGACTTTGCCGTTTACGTCGACACGCCGCGTGAGATCCGCCAGGGGCGCCTGCGGGAGCGCGGTGAGAATGACGAGGGCTGGATCTCCCGGTGGACGGCAGCAGAGGACTATTACGAGATGGCTGAGGCGCCTGCCGCCTCGGCTGACCTGGTGGTGCGGGGGTATTAGCGGCGGCGTGGCGGCACCGGAGCGGGACCTGCCGACGGGAGGGGCCGAACGAGATTGAGGGCGCCCGCCGGGGCGCGCCTTGGCCGCCGGACGGCGGGCGCCCGCGAGGGTGCCCGGGGAGTGGCACTAGATCTGTGAATTCCTTCTTCAGCGCGACGAACTCGGGGCCGGCATCCAGACCTTCTCGCTACTAACGAGAAGCGATCCAGCCAGTCGCCGGGGATGTCTGGAGGGGGCGGGATCTCAGCCATGCTCCAGCTCCTTTCTGATCCAGCTAGATTCCGTGATCACGACCGTTTTGCCGCACATAGCGCGGAGTAACGGTCGTGATCATGGCGGCGAGGGCTAGGACTTGCCGAAGTCCGCGCTGAGCCAGCGCTCGGGAGTCATCCGGATCACGATGTCCTCGCCGTCAGTGCCGGGGTTGGCCGCGATGAAGGCGTCGCCGCCCTCGGTGCCCAGGTATCGGCGGGCCAGGGCCAGCCGCTCGCTCAGGTCGACGTCCTCGATCACGGCCGGACCCTCGACGGTGACGTACTTGTAAGGCGGGCGCTCGTCCTGGGCGCACAGGCTGAACCGGCCCGCTGCCTCGATGGCCCTAGCCTTGAGGGTGTTGCGACCCGTGCTCACGCTGACCAGGCCGCCTGGCTCGTAGCTGTACCAGACGGGGACGGTCAGCGGCCCGCGGCTGTCGCTGGCCGCGACGCTGAGCACGCCGACGTGCACGCCGGCCAGGAACTGCTCTCGCTCGGACCGGCTCATGTTCTGCGACACGGAATCTCCCGTCTGCTCAGCGTGCAGGTGATCTCAGTCTCTCTCATGCCCGGCCGGGCAGCCCGAGCCGGGCCGGGCCCGGTCACTGGCAGACCACCTGGAAGGTGGCCAGGGTGGGGTCGGCCGCGTAGGCGATCCGGCCGCCATCGGCGGCCACCTCGCGCAGCGCCTCGACGGCTGTCTCCGTGATGAGCTCCCCCGGCGCCAGCACCGGGACGCCGGGCGGGTACGGGGCGACCAGCTCGGCGCTCACCCGGCCGATGGCGGCCCGGGCCGGGACGGTTTCGTTAGCGGCGAAGAATGCCTCGCGGGGGGCCAGCACCGTCTGCGGTTCCACCGTCCACGCGGCGGCCGGGGCGGGCCGGCGCGGCTGCCCGCGATGCCGCTCGATCACCGTGATCAGCTCGCGGGTGAACGCCGCGATCTGCGCCTCGTCGTCGGCGATGGTGGGAATGGGACCGAGCGTGTCACGGTCGGCCATCTCCACCGGCATGCCCGCGGCGATCAGGTCGGCCTCGACCGCGTACCCGTTGGCCCCCGTTCCGGCCAGCAGCACGACGAGCTTGGTCGGCTCCACTCCAGGACCGTCGAGCACGGCCAGGCCCGGCACCTCCGCCAGCCGCCGCCGGGCCGCGGCCACCCCGCGCAGGAGCCGGGCGCACAGCCGCTGCCCGTCGCGGGCCAGCAGCGCCCGGGCGGCGTCGGTGCTCGCCATGATCGAGCCGGTCGGACTGGTGGTGTGGGTGGCCTCGAAGGCCCGGTCCAGCCGGGCGGCGTCCAGCCGCTCGGTCCGGGCCAGCACGATGGCCGCCTGCGAATAGGCCGGCAGCGCCTTATGGGCGCTGGTCACCATGGCGTCGGCCCCGGCGGCCATGGCGTGCGGCGGCAGGTCGGGGTGGAAGCCCAGGTGGGCGGCCCAGGCCGCGTCGACCACCAGCGGGACGCCGGCCTCGTGCGCGGCCGCGGCATGGCCGGGCAGGTCACCGATGGTCCCGACGTAGGAGGGGTCGCCGAGGAACACGGCGCACGCTTCGGGGTGGGCCGCGAGCGCGCCCCGGACGGTCGCCACGGCCACCGGGCCGGGCAGCCCGGACGCGGGGTCGATCTCCGGCCGGACCCAGACGGGCCGCAGGCCGGCCAGCACCAGCCCGAGCAGCAGCGACCGGTGCAGCGTCCGGGTGATGATCACCTCCTGGCCGGGCTGGCCGACCGCCAAGGCGAGCGCCTGGTTCCCGTGCGTGGAGCCGCCGACCGAGAACCGGCACCAGTCCGCGCCCCACAACGCCGCCGCCCGCGCCTCGGCGTCGGCCCGCAGCGTGTCGGCGTGCTTGATGGAGTCGATCCCGCCGTAGAGCGGCGCGTCGCCGGCGATCACGGCCCCGACCAGGTCCTGGCGCTGCTTGTGGCCGGGAACCGACATCGGGAGCAGCTCGCCCCCCGCCGCCCGGGCGGTGAAGCTCAGCCACCCGGCCAGCAGCGGCGCATCGGCGGCCAGGCCGAGCGGGTCCCGCGGATCATAGGAAGCCGACGGGGCAGGCGAGCCTGGCGGGGCGGCAGAGGCGGCCGAGGCGGGTGTGCGGAATGTCATCCGCCTAGTGTCGCCGGCCCGGCCCGCTCAGCGACCTGGCCGGGCCACGCCGATGGACGACGGCAGCGGATCAGCCCACGAGGCTGCGCGGCCCCGTAGGCTCGTGGACATGACGAGGACGGCGGCTGCTCCAGCGGCTGCCCTCGGGCTGCTGCCGCAGCTCCGCCGGGCCCGGGACCACATCGACCGCCACTACGCCGAGCCCCTGGACCTGGCGGAGCTGGCCAGTGTGGCCATGGTGTCCAAGTTCCATTTCGCCCGCAGTTTCGAGGCTGCCTATGGCGAGACGCCCATCCGGTACCTGACCCGGCGCCGCATCGACCGGGCGCAGGACCTGCTCCGCGGGGGCGAACCTGACGGTCACCGAGGTCTGCATGCTGGTGGGCTTGGCCAGCCTCGGCTCGTTCTCGTCGCGATTCACCCAGCTGGTCGGGGAGAGCCCCGCCGCTTACCGGGGTCGGTGGGCGGCCCGCGGCGGAGCACGGGTTCCCGGCTGCTACTTGTTTATGCGCGGCCCGCACGATCCGCGAGGAACCGCTGGCCGGTAGCGGCCGATGCTGATTGAGCAAGCTGGCTGGTAATGCAAGCTGGGAGAAGCGCACCGCCGACAGTCCGCCTAGGCTCGCCACATGATCACGAATATCTCCCTGACCACTGTCTACTGCCTGGACCAGCTGGAGAAGGGCGAGATGGGCGGCCTGGGCCTGCGCACCGACGACTGCCGCAAGACCTTTCAGGAGCTCAGCGCCAAGGGCGTGACGCTCCTTCAGGAGCCGGGCGACCGGCCCTACGGCATCGAGGCCGTGATGCGTGACAACTCCGGTAACTGGCTGGTGCTCGTCGAGCCGAAGGAGTTCAGCCCCGAGGACCTCGCCGGACGCTAAGTCGACGGGTGTCGCGGTAGCGGCGGGCTGGTGGACGTAGAACTGGGCCGGCGAGGGGGCCAGCGGGGTGTTGCCGAGAATAAGGTCGGCGGACTTCTCCGCGATCATCATCACCGGCGCGTAGATGTTGCCGTTGGTGAGGTAGGGCATCACCGAGGCGTCCACCACCCGCAGCCCGTCCAGGCCGTGCACCCGCATCGTGGCCGGGTCCGCCACGGACTGCGGGCCGGCGCCCATGGCGCAGGTGCAGGAGGGATGCAGCGCGGTCTCGCCGTCTCGCCGCACCCAGTCCAGGATCTGCTCGTCGGTGTGCACGGCAGGCCCCGGCGATAGCTCGCCGGCGTTGAACGGGTCCATGGCGGGCTGGCCCAGGATCGTGCGCGCGACCCTGATGGCCTCCACCCACTCCCGCCGGTCCTGCTCGGTCGACAGGTAGTTGAAGCGCAGCGCCGGATGCACCGCCGGGTCCGCCGAGGTGATCCGGACCGAGCCGCGGGCGTCGGAGTTCATCGGCCCGATGTGCACCTGGTAGCCATGCCCGCCGGCGGGCGATGACCCGTCATAACGGATGGCGATCGGCAGGAAGTGGAACATGAGGTTCGGGTAGGCCACGTCGTCATTGCTCCGGGCGAAGCCGCCGGCCTCGAAGTGGTTCGTGGCGCCGGGGCCGCTGCGCAGGAACAGCCACTTCGCCCCGACCATCGGGCGGTTGCGCATCTTCAGCGCGGGTGCGACCGAGACGGGCTGCTTCGAGCCGTACTGGACATAGACCTCCAGGTGATCCTGCAGGTTCTCGCCCACCCCCGGCAGGTCGTGCACGACGTCGACGCCGACCTGCTCCAGCAGCTTCGCCCCGCCGACCCCCGACAGCTGCAGCAGCTGCGGCGAGTTGATCGAGCCGCCGCACAGGATGACCTCCCCGGCCCTGGCCTCGTGAGCCTGGCCGCCCTGGAGGTACCGCAGGCCAGTGGCACGCCGACCGTCGAAGAGGATCTTGGTGGCATAGGCGCGGGTGCGGACGGTGAGGTTGGCCCGGCCGGCCACCGGGTGCAGGTAGGCGCGCGCGGCGCTCAGCCGCCGGCCCCGGTGCAGGTTGCGGTCGAACGGCGCGAAGCCTTCCTGCCGGTAGCCGTTCACGTCGTCGGTCAGCGGGTAGCCGGCCTCCTGCACCGCGGCAAAGAACGCCGCGAACAGCGGGTTCGTCGCCGGGCCGCGCTCCAGCACGAGCGGACCGTCGCCGCCGCGGAACTCATCCGCCCCGGCCAGGCAGTTCTCCATCCGCTTGAAGTACGGCAGGCAGTGCGCGTAGTCCCAGTCGGCCATGCCCGGGTCGGCCGCCCAGCGCGCGTAGTCCAGCGGGTTGCCGCGCTGGAAGATCATGCCGTTGATGCTGCTGGAACCGCCCAGCACCTTGCCCCGGGCGTGGTAGATCCGGCGGCCGTTCATGAACGGCTCTGGCTCCGATTCATAACGCCAGTCGTAGAAGCGGCTGCCGATCGGAAAGGTCAGCGCCGCCGGCATGTGGATGAAGACATCCCAGCGATAATCCGGCCGGCCAGCCTCGAGCACCAGCACCCGGCTGCCCGGATCGGCGGACAGACGGTTCGCCAGGGCCGAGCCCGCCGAGCCGCCGCCGACGATGATGAAGTCGTAGGTCGCCGCCATGTTCCCGTGATCACCCGCCTAGTTTTCGGGATGCTATCAGCCCGGTTGGGCGATTGAACCGGAGATCAGCCGACGGCCGGTTTCCCCGCCGGCCGCGGCTGGGCCGGGGAATCCGGGCTCACCGCGCTCTGGCGTCCCGCGCGGCACGATCAATACAATCTGGACGAAGGGCCCTGGCTTCGCATCGCCGCGCGGGACGGGCGGCAGATGGCCGCCGCCGGCCGGGTAAGCAGGCAGGGGGACCGATGACCGAGCTCGCCGAGAGCGCTCAGTCCGACACGCACCAGAAGGCCCTGCGCATCAACCTTGATCCCCGCTGGTACGGGACGATCGCCGAGATCGGTGCCGGCCAGGAGGTCGTGCGCTGGTTCTTCCGGGTCGGGGGCGCTGCGGGCACCGTGGCCAAGTCGATCTCCGCCTACGACATGGCCGTCAGCGACGCCGTCTACGGCAAGGCGGACCGGTACGTGTCCGTCGGGCGGCTGCAGGGGATGCTCGACAAGGAATTCCAGCTCAACGTGGAGCGGCTCGGTGACGAGCGCGGCGACGAGAACTGCTTCTTCGCGTTCGCCGACACGGTCGTGGCGCGCAGCTTCCAGGGCGGCAACGAGTGCCATGGCTGGATGGGCGTGAAGTTCCAGGCCCAGCCGCACGACGAGCCCAGCCAGATCGTCATGCACGTGCGCATGCTCGACGTCGAGGCCTGGCTGCAGCAGGAGGCACTCGGCATCGTCGGGGTAAACCTGCTGTACGGGGCGTTCTTCGAGCACCACGAGCCGGACAAGCTGATCGAGAGCCTGCTCGATCGCCTGACGACCGGGCGGATCGAGATCGACATGATCCAGTTCCGCGGCATCGAGTTCCGCGGCGTGGACAACCGGCTGATGGCCCTCAAGCTGGTCCAGCTCGGGCTGAGCGGCGTGGCCATGTTCGGGCCCGACCGTGAGGTGCTGCAGCCGAGCGAGGTGCTGCGCAAGAAGGCGATCCTGGTCGAGCGGGGCAGCTTCCGGCCGCCGACGCACGTGAACCTCGACATGCTCGAGACGGCCAGGGAGAGGTTCTCGGCCGACCCGGCGGTGGCGGGCAAGCCGGTGCTGGCCCTGACCGAGATCACCATGCGCAACCTGCTGGCCGGGGGCGGCAGCGTCGACCGGCGGGACTTCCTGGCCCGCGCGGAACTGCTGGCCGCCTGCGGCATGACGGTGCTCATCAGCGACTACTTCGATTACTACCGGCTGGCCGCCTACATTGCCGAGCGGACCAGCGAGCGGATCGGCATCGTGATGGGGGTGCCGAGCCTGATCGACTTGTTCGACGAGAAGAACCACGCCCAGCTGCCCGGCGGCATCCTGGAAAGCTTCGGGCGGCTGTTCAAGAACGACCTCAAGCTGTACGTCTATCCGCTCCAGGCCGGGCCGGACGACGAGCTCGGGACCGTCGAGAATGTCCGGGTCCGCCCGGAGCTGCAGCCGTTGTACGACTACCTGGCCGGGCGCGGCAGCTTCGTGGACCTCGACAACTACCGGCCGGAGTTCCTGCAGATCTTCAGCCGCGACGTCCTGCGCAGGATCGCGGCGAACGACGAGTCCTGGGAGACCATGGTCCCGGCCGACGTGGCCACCCTGATCAAGCGCCGGGCGTTCTTCGGCTACGTCCGGCCGGGCCTGGACTGACGGCTCACCCGGCGGCGGCCGGGAGCCGGGCCGCCCGCGGGCAGGCGCAGCTCGGCGTACAGGGCGCGGTGGTCGCTGCCGGGCACCGGATACGCGGCGGTGCTGAGCACGGCGCAGCGCGGGTCGACGAGCACGTGATCAAACGTCAGCAGGGCCGGGCCGCCCCGGACCATGGGCCCCCAGGTGGGGACCAGCCCGCGGCCGACCTGGCTGGCGGCGTCGACGTAGCCCAGGCGCAGGAGCCGGCGGAACTGCGCGTGGTCATGCGTGGCGTTGTAATCGCCGGCCAGGATGACCGGCGGGTCAGCCGGGGTGCCCGGCGGGGGCAGCACCGCCAGCTCGCCCCGCCAGCGCGGGACCGCGATCGCCGACCAGGGCGGGTACGGCGGATGCGGGTGGACGCAGACCAGCTGCACCGACGGCCCACCGGGCAGGTCGAGCCGGGCGGTGGGCTGGGAGGCGAAGCTGGACTCGATGGCCAGGCCGTCACGCAGCGGGTAACGGGCGTAGATAGCGCTGCCGCGGTAACGATACTGCCGGACATCGTCAATCCCGCTGGGCAGCAGGTCACGCAGCCCGGCCTGCTTGAGCCGGGTCACCGCGTCATCGCTGAGCTCCTGCAGGAACAGCACGTCGGCGTCGGTCCGAGCGACCAGGTCCACGACCGCCGGCCCGGCGGCCCGGCCGAACAGCAGGTTCACGGTCAGCACGCGGAGCACGGGGCCGGTGGTGGCCGGCTGCCGGCGCGGGATCGCCCGAGGCGCCGTCACCGCGGTCAGGGCGGCCGCGGCGAGCGCGGCCGTAGCCGACGGGCCAGTCTGGTCCAGCAGCAGTGCCGCCAGCCCGGCTGCGGCCGTGACCTGCGGACTGAGCGAGACCAGCGGGACGGCCGCCCGCTCTAGCGGGCGATACCGGTCGGCGGCCGCGAGGCGGGCGACCGCCAGGGCGGCGACGCAGCCCGCGACCGTCCACTCCAGACGTGGTGAAGGCACTGGGTCATCCTTCCAGGCTCGCGGCGGCGTAGCGTCCCCGGTGGCCGCCCGCGCGCCGCGGCGGCCGTGGCCGGAGGGAAGGATGACGGATGCGAGTAGCAGATTCGGTGGCACTGGTCACCGGCGCCGGGCGCGGAATCGGCCGCGCGCTGGCCCGCGAGCTCGTCGAGCGGGGCGCCCGGACCGTGTACGCGGCAGCCCGGGATCCGGCCACCGTCACCGACCCCGGGCTGGTGCCTATCGCACTCGACATCACCGATCCGGACCGGATCGCCCAGGTGGCCCGGCAGCGCGCGGATGTCGACCTGCTGATCAACAATGCCGGCGTCATGACGCTGAGCCCGCTGATCGGCGCCCCCAGCACCGACGGCGCGCGACTGGAGATGCGGACCAATTACTTCGGGACGCTGGACATGTGCCGAGCCTTCGCGCCCGTGCTGGCGGCCAACGGCGGCGGGGCGCTGGTCAACATGCTCTCGATCGTGAGCTGGTTCACCAATCCCAACAACGGCACCTACGGCGCGTCCAAGGCCGCCGAGTGGGCCATGACCAACGGCGTGCGCGTCGAGCTGGCCCGGCAGGGCACCCTGGTCGTGGCGGTGCACGCCGGCTTCATCGACACCGACATGACCGCCGCCATCGACGCGCCCAAGATCAGCCCCGCGGACGTGGCCCGCCAGGTCCTCGACGGCGTCGAGGCCGGCCAGGTCGAGGTGCTCGCCGACGAGCGGACCCGGCGGGTCAAGGCCTCGCTCTCACGTGACCAGGAGCTGATCTATCCGGCCGTGCAAGCCGACTGGGACAATGCCCGCTAGCCGCCAGCGCGGGGCTCGCCCCGGTACGTGCCGAACGACCAGCGGTTGCCCTCCGGGTCGCGCACGGCGAAGTCCCGGGATCCGTAGTCGGTCTCGTGCAGCCCGGTGATGACCTCGGCCCCGGCCGCCGTCGCCCTGGCGAACAGCCCGTTGGGATCGTCGGTCACCACGTAGGCGCCCAGGCTGCCGGGCGGCACGGGCCAGGGATCCTCGCCCGCCGTGTCCTCGCGGGCTGACCCGAGCATGATGCCGCCACCGGGCGGCCAGGACAGCTGGGCATGGTGCACGACGTCACCCTCGCCGTAGACCACGGTCTCCTCGAAGCCGAAGGCCTCGACCAGGAAGCGGATCAGGGCGCGCGCGTCGCGGGCCCGCACGGTTGGCCACACCTGCGGTGGCGGTGCCTTATCGCTCATGCTGGCCAGCCTCCCAGCTGCGGTCGCCAGCGGCTTGGACGTTCCGGAACTCCTGCGCGAGCCAGGCGGTCGGCGGGCAGCCGGCCAGCGCGCCGAACTCCTGGTCCAGGTGGGCCTGGTCGTAGTAGCCATGACCGGCCGCCAGCTCGGCCAGGCCGGGCCGCTGGCCGGCCTGGACCCGGCGCTGCAGCTGCCGCCGCGCCCGGTCGAACCGGATCACCCGCGCGGCCGCCTTGGGCGTCAGGCCGATCTGGGCCCGGAACTGGGTCCGCAGGTGGCGGTCGCTCCACCCGGTATCGGCAGCCAGCCGGGCGACGCTGGCCCGGCCACCGGAGCGCAGCAGCATTCGCCAGGCCTGCCTGACCTCGGGGCTGATCCCCGGCCACCCGCCACCGCCATGCGCCCCGCCGCCGCAAGCCCTGGCCAGCAGAATCTCATCGAGTACGGCGAACCGCTGCGGCCAGGTCGCGCACTCGCGCAGGCGCTCGCGGAGCTGCCCGGCCAGCGGGCCGAGCACGGCGGCGCCCCCGACATCCAGCGACGCCAGCTCGCCAGCCGGCTGGCCCAGCAGCGCCCCGGCGCCGAGCGGGCTCAGCGCTACCTGAATGCCGGACTGGCGGCCCTCGTGGGCGATCAGCGCCGGAGCAGTGTGCAGCCCGCCGACGAGCGTGTCGTAGCGGCCGGCGGGCTGGCCGGGGTCGGGGTGCCCGGCGACGACCAGCGGGTCATCCAGGGTGACGATCAAGGTGAGATAGGGCGAGGGCAGCCCGCGGTGCACGGCCGGCGGCAGGCCGGCCTGGCGATAGCCGGAATACCCGGCGATCAGCGGGCGCAGCCCAGCCGCCGGGCGCCGCATCACGTGCTCGTCCACCCATCCCCGCTGCTCCACCGTGGTAACCGGCGGTCCCCCGCCGTTGGCCGACATCGCGGATTCCCGCGCCCTCGTCACTGGCGGCCCTCCTGCTCGCAGCGGCAGCCGGCCCGCAACGCCCGCATTGTGGACGGTGTGACGCAGCTCACCAATCCATTTCCCGCGGGCCGCCGAACTACATGCGGGAAACGGCCAACCGAGGGGGTGCTACCGACGTGCGACCAGCTTACGGCAGGCGTTGTCGGCAGCGTGGCCGCGGCGGCGGCGCCTGGTCACATGGCTAGGCGCCGCATCGCCGTCGTCGGCAGCGGTATCGCCGGCCTGACCGCGGCCTACGTGCTGTCCCGCCGCGACGATGTCACCCTGTTCGAGGCCGACGACCGGCTCGGCGGGCATGCCCACACCCATCAGGTGGCCGACGCGGCCGGTCCCGACATCTACGTCGATTCCGGCTTTATCGTGCACAACCAGAAGACCTATCCGCTGCTGACTCGGCTGTTCGCCGAGCTGGGCGTGGCCGTGCAGGCCTCTGAGATGAGCATGTCGGTGAGCTGCGCGGGCTGCGGCCTGGCCTATGCCGGCCAGCGCGGGCTGGGCGGACTGGCGGCCGGGCTGCGCCGCGGACGGCTGCGGTACGCGCGGATGCTCGGCGAAGTGCTCCGGTTTCATCGCAGCGCGCGACGGCTGCTCGCCAGTGGCGCGCAGCCGGCGGAGCCAACCCTGGGCGAGTTCCTGGCCGCCGGCGGCTACTCCCGTTACTTCACGACCCACTTCGCGCTGCCGTTCGTGGCCGCGGTGTGGTCCTGCCCGCCGCAGACGGCGCTGCGCTACCCGGCCCGCTACCTGTTCGAGTTCATGAACCATCACGGCCTGCTGTCGGTGACGGGCTCGCCGCCCTGGCTGACCGTGACCGGCGGCTCGCGCAGCTACGTCGACCGGGTGGGCAAGCAGCTGGCGGCGGTCCGGACCGGCGCGCCGGTCACCGCGGTGCTACGGCCCGACACCGGCCCACAGGTGCGTTACCAGGATAGGGACGGCAGCCAGGCCGAGCGGTTCGACGCGGTCGTGATCGCTACGCACCCCGACCAGGCGCTGCGCCTGCTGGCCGATCCGACGCCGGCCGAGCGGGAGGTGCTGGGCGCGTTCCGGTACTCGCGGAACGAGACCATCCTGCATACCGACGGCAGCGTGCTCCCGGCCAGCCGCCGGGTCCGCGCGTCCTGGAACTACGCGCTGCCGTCGTGCGCCGCCTCCAGTAGCCAGGTCCAGGTCAGCTATGACATGGGCCGGCTGCAGCGGCTGCCGACGGCGCGGCCCTACGTGGTGACGCTGAACGGGGCCGGCGCGATCAGGCCCGAGCACGTGATCGCCGCGATGAGCTACGAGCATCCGGTCTACGACCCGGCCGGCGTCGCCGCCCAGCGCCGGCTGCCGGAGCTGAACGACGGCGTGACCGCGTTCGCCGGGGCCTACCAGGGCTGGGGCTTCCACGAGGACGGCTGCCGGTCCGGCCTGACGGCGGCACAGTCTCTGGGAGGCCGCTGGTGATGGCCGCCAAGCAGCAGCCCGTCCGCCAGGACCAGGCCCGGCTGCCGAACCCGCCGCGCCCCGTGCCGCGGGATGCACAGCCGCGGCCCGCGCTGTATGAGTGCACCATCCGGCATGTCCGGGCGGCGCCGCTGCGCAACGCCTTCACCTACCGGACCTTTCAGTGGCTGGTCGACCTGGACGCCCTGCCCGACCTGCCGGGATGGCTGCGCCCGCTGGCCAGCTTCCGCGCCGCCGATCACCTCGGCGAGGCCGGCCGGAGCATCCGCGAGAACGTGGACCGGTACCTGGCCACCCAGGGCGTCGACCTGCACGGCGGCCCGATCACCATGCTGGCCCACGGCCGGGTGCTCGGATACGTGTTCAACCCGCTGACCGTGTACTGGTGCCACGACCGGGACGGCGCACTGGCCTGCGTGCTCGCTGAGGTGCACAACACCTACGGGCAGCGGCACTGCTACCTGATGCGCACCGATGCGCGCGGCCGGGCGCGGGTCGACAAGGACTTCTACGTCTCGCCGTTCTACCCCGTCGACGGCAGCTACCGGATGTCGCTGCCGGAGCCGGGCGAGCGGCTCTCGCTCACGATCGCGCTGCACCGGCCGGGCGGCGAGGCACCGTTCGTGGCCAGCGTGCGTGGTCGCCGCCAGGCGGCGACCACGGCCGGGCTGCTGCGCGCGGCAGTCCGGCATCCCTGGTCCACGGCCGCCGTCACGGGCCGCATCCACGCCCAGGGCCTGAAGCTCTGCGCCCGCGGCCTGCCGATCGCGCGCAGGCCAGGCCACTGCCCGCAGGAGGGAGTCCAATGAGCCAGACGACACGGCTAGCGCCGCCAGCCGGCCAGCCGGACGCAGCCGGCATCGGCACTGCCCGCGGCGTCGGCACTCCCCGCGGCGTCGGCACAGTAGGCGGTCACGGCCGAGACGGCGGTCACGGTGCCGCCGGCGTGGACGCCGAGCGGTGGCCGGACGTCGCCGCCGTCCCGCGCGGCCCGGTCCGGGCGGCCGTCGCCCGGCTGCTCCTGCAGATGGTCGCGAACCGGCTCAAGGTCGCAGTCCAGCTTCCGGACGGCCACCTGATCCGCGACGCGCGACTCGGCACGCCGACCATGTTCCTGCACCGGCCGGATGACTTCTTTCGCCGGGTCGGAGCGGGCGGCCTGATCGGCTTCGGCGAGTCCTACATGGCCGGCGACTGGGACTCCGACGACCTGCCCGGCCTGCTGACGATCATGGCCACCCAGATCGACCGGCTGGTGCCCCGGCGGCTGCAGTGGCTGCGCGGCCTGTACGTCGCGCGGCCGCCGGCCGACTGGGACGCCGACGAGCAGGGCGCGCGGCGCAACGTGCACCGGCACTATGACTTGTCCAATGACATGTTCGCGCTGTTTCTCGACGAGACGATGATGTACTCCGCGGCGCTGTTCGAGCCCGACGAGCTGGGCGCGCCGGACCTGGCCGTCAGCCGCCTGGCGGCGGCGCAGCGGCGCAAGATCGACCGGCTGCTGGAGGACACCGGCGTCGGCCCCGGGTCACGGGTCCTGGAGATCGGCACGGGCTGGGGGGAGCTGGCCATCAGGGCGGCCGCCCGCGGCGCCGAGGTGCTGACCGTCACCGTCTCGGCGCAGCAGCGCGCGCTGGCGCTGCAGCGGGTGGCCGCGGCCGGGCTGTCCGGCCGGGTCACGGTCGATCTGCGGGACTACCGCGAGGTGACCGGCCAGTTCGACGCCATCGTGTCCGTCGAGATGATCGAGGCGGTCGCCGAGCGCTACTGGCCGGAGTATTTCCGGGTCCTGGACCGGCTGCTGGCCCCGGGCGGCCGGATCGGCCTGCAGGCCATCACCATGCCGCACTACCGGATGCTGGCCACCCGCCGGACGCAGACCTGGATCCTGAAGTACATCTTCCCCGGCGGGCTCATCCCGTCGATCGCCGCGATCGAGGACAACCTGCGCCGGCACACCGGCCTGGAGATCACCCGGCGCCGCGACTTCGGGCCGCACTACGCGCGGACGCTGCAGATCTGGCGGGACCGGTTCGCCGCCGCGGCCGGCGACCTGGGCCGGCTCGGATTCGACCAGGTCTTCCGCCGGATGTGGGAGCTGTACCTGTGTTACTCGGAGGCCGGCTTCCGGTCGGGCTACCTGCAGGTGTCCCAGTTCGTCCTGGCCCGCGCGCAGGCGGCCGCGCCGCCGGCTATCGGCCGCGCGGAGCCAGACGAGAGCGGCGACGAGGTGGCGGCGTGACCCGGCAGGCCAGCGCGCCGCCCCTGCCGCGGTCCGGCGTGGCCACGGTGCTGGCCGGGGTGGCTGAGCAGTTCTTCCGGGGTGAGCTGCCCGTCCGGCTGCGCGCCTGGGACGGCAGCGAGGCGGGACCGGCGGCCGGCCCGGTGCTGGTGCTGCGCAGCCGGCAGGCCCTGCGCCGGATGCTGTGGCATCCGGGCGAGCTCGGCCTGGCCCAGGCCTACGTGACCGGCGAGCTGGACGTCGAGGGTGACATCACCGACGGGCTGCGGGCGGTCTGGCAGGCGGCCCGGGACCGGGGCCTGGCCGGCTCCCGGCCGGCGGCCGGGTGGGCGGCCGCGGCCAGCGCCGCGATCCGGCTGGGCATCCCTGGTCCCCGCCCGCCCGCACCGGCCTCGCAGGCCCGGGTCCGGGGACGCCTGCACAGCAAGAGCCGCGACCAGGCCGTCATCGCCCATCACTACGACGTGCCCGCCGCGTTCTACGAGCTCATCCTCGACCCGCAGATGGCCTACTCCTGCGCGCTGTGGACGTCCGCCGATCCCGATTACACCCTGGCCGACGCGCAGCGGGACAAGCTCGACGCGATCTGCGGCAAGCTGCAGCTGACCGCCGGCCAGCGGCTCCTGGATGTCGGCTGCGGCTGGGGCTCCCTGGCCATTCATGCCGCCCGCAGCTACGGCGCCCGGGTCACCGCCGTCACCCTGGCCGCCGAGCAGGCGGCCTACGTCCGGGCCAAGGTGACCAGGCTCGGCCTGTCGGACCTGGTCACGGTGGTCAACCAGGACTACCGGGACATCACCGGCGGGCGGTACGACGCGGTCGCCTCCGTCGAGATGGGCGAGCATGTCGGCGACCGCGAGTATCCGGCGTTCTGCGCCCTGCTGCGCGACCGGCTGGAGCCGGGCGGCCGCCTGCTGGTCCAGCAGATGTCCCGGGGCTCGCGGGCACCGGGCGGCGGTGCCTTCATCGAGGCTTACATCGCGCCCGACATGCACATGCGGCCGCTCTGTCAGACGGTGTCCCTGCTCGGCGACGCCGGCCTGGAAGTGCTCGGCGTGCAGGCGATGCGCGAGGATTACACCCGGACCATCCGGGCCTGGCTGGCCAGCCTGGAGCGGCACTGGACGGAGGCCAGCGCCATGATCGGCGTGGAAGCCGCCCGGGTCTGGCGGCTGTACCTGGCGGGCGGCGCGCTGGCGTTCGAGGAGGGCCGGATGGGCGTGGACCAGATCCTGGCTCGCCGGGCCGCCCCCGACCCGGCGGTCCTGCTCAGCGAGCCCGCCGGCCTGCTCGCCGGCCCCGCCGGCCCGGCCGGCCCGCGATGACCAGTTCGGCGCTGGGCGCCCTGGGCCTGACGCTGATCGTCACGGCCGCCGCCATCGTCGCGTTCCTGCTGCTGACCTTCGCCGTGGCCCGGCTCGTCGGGCGTTACAACGTCGTCGACGTGGTCTGGGGGCCCGGATTCGCGCTGATCGCGGTGGTCTCCCTGGCGATGTCGGACGGCTACGGCAGCACCAGCCGCAAGGCCCTGCTGGCCGGGGCGACGATCGTGTGGGGGCTGCGGCTGGGCAGCTACATCGCCTGGCGCAGCCGGGGCCTGGGCGAGGATCCCCGGTACCGGGAGATGCTGGACAAGGCACCGGGCAGCCGCGCGGCCTATGCCCTGCGGAAGGTGTTCCTGCTGCAGGCCGGGCTCATCTGGCTGATCTCGGTCCCGGTCCAGGCGGGCATGTTCCAGCGCGGCGGGTCGGCCTGGATCCTCGCGCTGGGCGTGGTCATCTGGCTCGGCGGCCTGGCGTTCGAGTCCATCGGCGACGCGCAGCTGGCCCGGTTCAAGTCCGATCCGGCGCACCGGGGCACGGTGATGGATCGCGGCCTGTGGCGCTATACCCGCCACCCCAACTACTTTGGCGACGCCTGCGTCTGGTGGGGCCTGTTCCTGATCAGCGCTGGTTCCTGGATCGGCCTGGTGGCCGTCTTCGCGCCCATCCTGATGACGTTCCTGCTGGCCAGGGGCAGCGGCAAGCCGATCACCGAGAAGCTGCTGGGTGCCCGGCCGGGCTACGCGGAGTACGTGGCCAGGACGAGCGGTTTCTTCCCGCTGCCGCCGCGCGCCGCTAGTTGATGCCGCGGTCGTAGCCCTCCCAGAAGGGGGCACGCAGCTTGAACTTCTGCAGCTTCCCGGTCGCCGTCCTGGGCAGTGACTCGCGCAGGTCGACCGAGGTCGGGCACTTGTAGTGAGCGAGCCGGTCCCGGCAGTGCCCGATCAGGTCTTGCTCGGTGGCGGCCTGCCCGTCGCGCAGCACGACCAGGGCCGTGACCGTCTCGCCCCACCTGGGGTCCGGCACCCCGATGACGGCGACCTCGGCCACGGCCGGGTGCTGGTAGAGGCAGTCCTCGACTTCCACCGAGCTGACATTCTCCCCGCCGGAGATGATGACGTCCTTCTTGCGGTCGGAGATCACCAGGTACTCGCCGGCTTCGATCCGGCCCTTGTCCCCGGTGTGGAACCAGCCGTCCGCCAGCACCTTGGCCGACTCCTCGGGCTGCTGCCAGTAGCCGGCGAACACGTGGTTGGACCGGGCCAGCACCTCGCCGTCCTCGTCGGTCTGAATGCCCACGCCGACCGCGGGCACCCCGGCCCGCGCCTGCAGCCGGGCCCGCTCGGCGGCCGCCAGCCCGTCCCACTCGGCCGGGGCCCGGTTGATTGTCAGCAGGGGGGCGGTCTCGGTCAGCCCGTAGATCTGGATGAATTCCCAGCCCAGCTCGGTCTCGACCCGCTCGATGGTCTTCGACGGCGGCGGAGCGCCGGCCACCACGATCCGGACCGTGCCGGCGCCGGGGATGGGACGGCCAGCGGCCAGCCGGTCGGCGCCGGCATTCAGGATGGCGGCCACGACGGCCGGGGCGCCGCACAGCAGGGTCACCCCGTGCTCCTCGACCCGGCGCAGGATCTGCTCGCCGTCGATCTTCCGCACGATGACCTGCGGCAGGCCCATGGCCGTGACCGCGTACGGCATGCCCCATCCGTTGCAGTGAAACATCGGCAGCGTGTGCATGAACACGTCCCGGTCGGTCACCGCCGTATGCCAGCCGAAGATCGCCGCGTTAAGCCAGCAGTTGCGGTGCGTCAGCTGCACGCCCTTGGGCCGGGCGGTGGTCCCGCTGGTGTAGTTGATGCTCGCGGTAGCGTCCTCGTCGGCCTCCCAGGCGGCCGGCCGCGCTCCCGCGGGTGCCGCCGCGAACAGCTCGGCGTCGGCGGCGCCGTCCAGCACGATCCGGTGCTTGGCGGTCACGTCGCGCAGCGCCTCGTCGGACTCCGGGTCCACCAGCAGCACCGTCGTGCCCGAGTGCTCAACGATGTAACGGATCTCTTCCGCATTCAGCCGGTAGTTGACCGGCACCAGTACCCGGCCATAGCCGCTGACGCCGAAGTAGGCGATCTGAAAGCGGGCCGCGTTCGGGCTGACGATCGCGACCCGCTCGCCGTGCGCCACGCCGAGGTCATCCAGGGCGATCGCCATCCCCCGCGCCCGTCCCTCCAGCTCGGCGTACGTCAGCGTCCCGAGGGATCCGGCCGTCCCTGGCTCGTCGATCACGGCGGGCCGGCCGCCGTAGACGGCGGCCCCACGGCTGAGGAAGTCTCCGATCGTTAGCGGCACCCTCATGGCGATCCCCTCTGGCGCACCGGACTGGAGCGGCGCGGGCCCGGCCAGGACCCGGCTCGCTGGTGCATTCCTATCAGGACATCGCCCGCGAGGACACCCGCCGCCGGCCGCGGTCGCGGTTAGGCGCGGCCCGCACTGGACGCACTGGCCAGCTCGCGCCGCGGGCGGCCGCCGGAGGGCATCGGCACGACGACGGGCACGGACAGCGGGGTGGTATCTGACACGCGCGCGGCAGCTGGCCGGGAGCCGGACTGCGCCGCGGCGGACTGCGCTGCGGCGGACTGCCTTGTGGCGGACGGCCGGGTGTCCGGGTGCCGGAGCACCATCCACAGCGGGATGCCCGCCACGGCCAGGAAGAACACCGCGCCTAGCGGCATATTGAGCCAGAACCAGCTCATCAGCTATCGCCTCCACAGAAGACCCGTTCCCGGCGAGCCATTCGCCGGCGTCATGTCTCTAGAGTCGGCCCGGCGCTTCTGTAGAGGCTCTGTGCCGCCTTTGCCGCGCCCATGAATGACCGGGCCGCGGCCGGGAGCCAGCCCAGGTGGCTCAGCCTGGTCCGGAGCTGTCCCGCATGACCTGCGGAAACAGCTGAAGGGCGGGACTCGTGGCGCGGTCAGCGGCCGTGGTCCGGGGGGCTTCGTATGATCACTGTCACGGTGCCGCCCGGTGCCGCCCGGTCCCGCCGGGCAGAGCTAGCTTGAGGCGACAGGAGATCTCGTGACTGACTACCCGAAGGCGCTTGCTCCGCCTGATCAGGTCCAGCCCGTGCCGCGGCGGATCCGCGCGATGCTCGGCAGCGAGGTGGTGCTGGACACCACCGAGGCGCTGTACGTCTGGGAGTGGCCGAACTACCCGCAGTACTACATCCCGGTCGCCGCGGTCCGGCCCGGCGTGCTGGTGGACGAGAACCACGTCCAGAAGCTGCACCTGGGCACCGCGCGGCGGCACGGGCTGCGGCTCGGCGACATCTCCCGGCCGGGCGCGGCCCGCGTCTACACCGACGACGCCCGCAACGGGCTGGGCGGCACCGTGCGGTTCGAGTGGGACGCCCTCGACGCGTGGTTCGAGGAGGACGAGGAGGTGTTCGTCCACCCCCGCAACCCCTACTCCCGAGTCGACGCGCTCCGCTCCACGCGGGCCGTGCGGGTCGAGCTGGAGGGCGTGCTGCTGGCCGAGTCATCCTCGCCCGTGCTGGTCTTCGAGACCGGCCTGCCGACCCGCTACTACCTGAACCGTACGGAGGTGAACTTCGAGCACCTGGCGCCGAGCGCCACCGTGACCGCCTGCCCGTACAAGGGCAAGACCACCGGCTACTGGTCAGTCCGCATCGGGGAGACCGTCTACCCGGACCTGGCCTGGGCCTACGACTTTCCCACCCGCCAGCTGCTGCCGATCGCCGGGCTGATCGCCTTCTACAACGAGAAGGTCGACATCCTCATCGACGGCCGCCCTGTCGACCGCCCCGTCACCCACTTCTCCTAGCGGCTCCTGGCGGCCATTTCATCGGTGGTTCGGTCTGGACTGGTCATGACCAGTCCAGACCGAACCACTGTCGGCTGTCCACAGGGAGACCAGCCGGAATGACTCGGCCCAGGCCGGAGCGAATACCCCCTCGCCGCCCCCGGCTGCCCGGCCCGGCCGTAGCAGCCGCCTTTGTAACGAGTCTGGCAGTAATGCCAGGACGCCCCTTGACACCATGACGGCCTGACCTGAGACTAACTTCACATATTTGAAACGTTCCATTAACGGCGCGGAAGTGCAGGAAGGCAGCCATGGACCCCGTCCCCGGAGCTACGGCGCCAGCCGAGCCCGAAGCGCCCGCCGGGCCGCAGCCCGACGTGCTCGCCGGGCCGCGGGCCGACGCCCCGGCGCCTGGTCCTGGCGGCGCGGACGGCCCGGCGGTGCTGTCCCTGCAGCATGCCGCGAAGGCGTTCGGCGCCGTCCAGGCGATAGCGGACGGAGTCATCGAGCTGCGGGCCGGCGAGGCGCACGCCCTCGTGGGCGAGAACGGAGCCGGGAAGTCGACGCTGGTCAAGATCCTGGCCGGCGTCTATCAGCTCGACAGCGGGACCCTGCTGATCGACGGGCAGCCTGCCACGCTGGGCAGCCCGGCGGTCGCGCGCGACGCCGGGATCGCGGTGATCTACCAGGAGCCCACGCTGTTCCCCGATCTGAGCGTGGCGGAGAACATCTTCATGGGCCGCCAGCCGCTGCGCGCCGGGCGCCGGATCGACGCCAGGGCCATGCGAGCCGAGGCCGCCCGGCTGTTCGCTGAGCTGGGGGTCCGGCTGGATCCGCTCCGCGTCTGCCGCGGCCTGTCCATCGCTGACCAGCAGATCGTCGAGATCGCTAAGGCGCTCTCGCTGGACGCGCGGGTGATCGTGATGGACGAGCCCACGGCGGCACTGTCGGCCGCCGAGGTGAGCCGCCTGTTCCAGGTGGTCGCGACGCTGCGGGCCGGCGGGGCGGCGGTGCTGTTCATCTCGCACCGGCTGGAGGAGGTCTTCGAGATCTGCCAGCGGGTCACTGTCATGCGCGATGGCCGGCACGTCATGACCGGCCCGCTCGACGGCCTGACCGGGGATGACCTGGTCCGGGCCATGGTCGGCCGCGACATGCCGGTGCGCACCGACGCCGAGCGCCGGGCGCCGGGCGGTCAGGTGCTCACGGTCGAGCACCTGACCAGGGAGGGCGTGTTCGCCGATATCTCCTTCGACGTCCGCGCCGGGGAGATCGTCGCCCTGGCCGGCCTGGTCGGGTCGGGCCGCACCGAGGTGGCGCGGGCGATCTTCGGCATCGACTCCTACGACGCCGGGTCGGTCAAGGTGAGCAGCCGGAAGCTGCGCCGGGCGTCGCCCACCGACGCGATGGCGGCCGGGATCGGCTTCGTGCCCGAGGACCGGCGGCAGCAGGGCCTGGTCATGGACATGTCGGTGCAGCAGAACATGGCGCTGGCCTCGCTGCGCAGGCTCGGCCGCCACGGGCTGATCACCGGCAGCGCCGAGCGCAAGTTCGCCACCGACTGGTCGCTGCGGCTGCGGATCAAGTACGGCAGGCTGACCGACCCGGTATCGCGCCTGTCGGGCGGCAACCAGCAGAAGGTCGTGCTGGGCAAGTGGCTCGGCCGGCAGCCGACACTGCTGATCGTGGACGAGCCCACCCGTGGCATCGACATCGGCACCAAGGCCGAGGTGCACCGGCTGCTCGGCCAGCTCGCCGGCGACGGCGTCGCCATCTTGATGATCTCCTCCGAGCTGCCCGAGGTCCTGCAGGTCGGCGACCGGATCCTGGTCATGCGCGAGGGCCGCCTGGCGGCGCAGTTCGATCACGGGCAGGCCACCGAGGAGCGGATCATCGCGGCCGCGACCGGGCAGCTGGAAGGGCAGGCGCGGTGAGCACCACCCTGACGCCCCGGCGGGAACCACCCCAGCCCTCTGGTCCCGAGGTCAGCTCGCGCCGGCTCACCGAGCGCGTCTTCCGGGTCCGGGAATCGGGCATCCTGGCGGTCCTGATCGTCTTCGTGGCGGTCACCGCCGCCGTCCAGCCCCGTTTCCTGGACCTGGCCAATATCCAGTTCGTGCTGATCAACGCGACGATCTTCGCCCTGCTGGCGGTGGGCGAGACCATGGTGGTGGTCAGCCGGAACGTCGACCTGTCCATCGGCTCGGTCGTGGGGCTGTCGGCCTACCTGTCGGCCAGCATGTTCAGCCACGTCCATGGCATCCCGATCCCGGTGGTGTTCCTCGCGGGCCTGGCCATCGGGCTGGCCTGCGGCGTCGCCAACGGGCTCATGGTGTCCCTCGGCCGGGTGCCCAGCCTGGTAGTGACGCTGGCCACGCTGTACATCATCCGGGGCATCGACATCCTGATCGTCGGCGGGAACCAGGTGGTGGCCCGGTCCCTGCCCGCCGCGTTCCTCAACATCCCGCAGGACACCATCGCCGGCATTCCCGACATGGCCATCGCGGTCGCCATCGTCGTGGCCGCGGGCGCCTATTACCTGCGCTCGTTCCGGTCCGGCCGGGAGCTGTACGCGATCGGCTCGAACCCGGACGGTGCCCGGCTGGCCGGGATCAGCGTCGGCAAGCGCGTGTTCACCGCGTTCGCGATCAGCGGGGCCCTGGCCGGGCTGGCCGGCGTGCTGTGGGCCGCGCAGTACCAGACCATCGACTCGACGGCCGGGACCGGCTACGAGCTGACGGTCATCTCGGCCGTGGTGGTCGGCGGCGTGGCGATCTTCGGCGGCAGCGGCACGGCCGTCGGGGCCGCGCTCGGCGCGCTGCTGCTGGGGACCATCACCTCGGCGCTGTACGTCCTGGGCATCTCGCCGTTCTGGGACCAGTCGATCGCGGGCTTCCTGCTCCTGCTGGCCATCTCCCTGGACCGGGCCATCTCGGTGCGCCTGCTGACGGCGCTGCGACTAAGGAGCTCCCGCGGTGCCACCTAACCAGAACCAGAGCCAGGCCCGGCCCGAACAGGACGAGCCGCTGGCCCCCCGCGGCGCGGTATCCGGGGAGAGCACCGCCCGGCCCGCTCCCGGAGAGCTGCTGCGCAGCTCGCTGCGCTGGGAGACGGGCCTGGTGATGGCGGTCATCGCCATCGTGATCGCGGGCGCCGTGGTGTCCCCGCAGTTCCTGACCGGCGCCAACCTGTTCAACCTCGGGCTGTCCTACGGCGAGATCGCCATCATGACGCTGCCCATGGCCCTCATCGTCATCAGCGGCGAGATCGACCTGTCCGTGGCCTCGATCCTGGGCATGTCCAGCGCCGTGCTCGGCATCCTGTGGAGCTATCACTGGCCGATGCTGCTGATCTTCGTGGTGGTCGCCTGCGTCGGGGCGCTGGCCGGGCTGCTCAACGGCCTGCTGATCACCCGGCTCGGGCTGCCCTCGCTCGCGGTGACGATCGGCACGCTCGCGCTGTACCGGGGCATCGCGCTGATCATCCTGGGCCCCAAGACGATCTCCAGCTTCCCGGTTACCTATACCAACGTGGGCGTCAACACGGTGCCCGGTACCCAGCTCACCTACTCCGCCGGCATCTTCATCGTGCTCGCGGTGATCTTCGGCGCGGTGCTGCACTTCACGCCGTTCGGCCGGTCGATCTACGCCATGGGCGCCAGCCCGGACGCCGCGCGGTTCGCCGGCATCCGGGTCAAGCGGGTCAAGACCATCCTGTTCGTGGTCTCGGGCCTGGTCTGTGCCCTGGCCGGAGTGCTGTGGACCTTCCGGCTGTCGACCGCGGTGCAGAACAACGGCCTGGGGCTGGAGCTGGACGTGGTGGCCATCGTGCTGCTCGCCGGGGTCTCCATCTTCGGCGGCAAGGGCACGATGGCCGGCGTGGTGCTGGCCGTGCTGGTCTACACCGGCCTGCAGAACCTGCTGCTGCTGACCAACTTCAACCAGGAGGCCACCGGCATCGTCACCGGCGCGATCCTGCTGGCCAGCGTCTTCGTGCCGAACGCCGCGTCGTTCGCGTCCCGGTTCTCCGATCAGCTGAGGAAAAGGAGAGGCAAGATCAGGCCATCAGCTGCCCGGGCAGGCCTGAAATGAGGCGCGCGGCACGCGCGCAGTCCCCGGCGCTCCCGACCCAGGTGCCCGGCGTCCGTCGCTAGGCACCGCGCAGACCCGGCATTGTGGCCGGCTAATTGAAAGGATTCAGCTCATGAGACAGTCCTTGCGTAGAGCCGCGGGCCAGAGGGCGGTGCTGGGCTCGATGGCCGTGCTGGTGGCCTCGGCCATGCTGGCCGCCTGCAGCTCCTCGGGCAGCTCGACGAGCAGCGGCAGCGGCTCGTCGGCCTCGTCCTCCGGGGGCGCCAGCGCATCCGGCGGGCTGAAGAAGGGCCTCAAGGTATTCGTCATCCCCAAGAACCTGGGCAACCCGTACTTCACCACCTCCGACAGCGTGAACTCGGGCGGCGCCCTGGCCGCCCTGGGCACCCTGGGCGAGACCGGTACCGAGACCAGCGGCACGGACGCCACCCCCTCCTCCCAGATCCCGGCCATTCAGGCCGCGATCGCCAAGGGGGCCAACGCGCTCGTGGTCTCGGCCACGGACCCGTCCGCGCTGTGCCCCACGCTCACCTCCGCCATGAAGCGGGGCATCGCGGTGGTCACCTACGACTCCGACGCTCCCGCCTGCCGCAGCCTGTTCATCAACCAGGCCTCGACGGCCGCGATCGGCACCAGCGAGGTCGACCTGCTGGCCAAGCAGCTGCATGACACCGGCCAGATCGCGATTGTCTCCGCCACGGCCTCGGCCACGAACCAGAATGCCTGGATCGGGTACATGAAGACCGAGCTCAAGAAGTTCCCGAAGATGCAGCTGGTCACGACCGTCTACGGCAACGACGCGCCCGCGACGGCCACCCAGGTCACGCAGGGCCTGCTGCAGCAGTACCCCAACCTGAAGGGCATCATCTCGCCCACCACCGTGGGCATCCTGGCCGCGGCCGGCGTGCTCGACACCCCCAAGTACCGGGGCAAGATCGCGCTGACGGGCCTGGGCACTCCGGATTCCATGAAGAAGTACGTAGCGGACGGGACCGTGCAGTCCTTCGAGCTGTGGAACCCGGCGAACCTCGGTTACCTGGCCGCCTACGCCGCGGTGAACTACGCCTCCAAGACGGTCACCGGCTCCGCCGGCCAGTCGTTCACGGCCGGCAAGCTCGGCAAGTTCACGGTCGGGGCGGATCACACGATCCTGCTCGGGCCGCCGTTCGTCTTCACCAAGGCGAACATCTCCCAGTTCAACTTCTGACCGCCCGGGGCGGCCGCGGCCCATCGCCGCCGGGGCCGCCCCGGCACCCAGTCATCGCCCTGCACCTAGCTGGAGGTAGGCATGGAGCGGGTCTGCTTCACCGCACGGATCCGGCCCGACCAGCTCGACGATTACCGGGCACGGCATCAGGCCGTGTGGCCGGAGATGACAGCCGCGCTGCGGGCCGCGGGCTGGGCCAACTACAGCATCTTCCTGTCCGGCGACGGCCTGCTCGTGGGCTACCTGGAGACCGACGACTACGCCGCCGCGCTCGCCGCGATGGAGGCCACCAGCGTCAATGAGCGCTGGCAGGCGCAGATGAGCCCGTTCTTCGCCGACCTCGCCGGCCAGCGGCCCGACGAGGCCTTTCGCCGGCTGCCCGAGATTTTCCACCTGGACTGAGGAAAATCCCGTAGTAACGCCCTCTTGCCGCCCGACCCGCACGTCCCGATCGCCCCGCCCCCGTACCGCACCGCCCCGTAACGCACCGCCCGAGCCGGGCGACAGACCCTGGAGATGACCCGAGATGCCTGACGTGAATGCCGTGAAGTCCGCGCTGCGGGGACAGCAGATTGAGCTGCCGTCCTGGGCGTTCGGGAACACGGGCACGCGATTCAAGGTCTTCGCGCAGGCGGGCGTGCCGCGGACGCCGCAGGAGAAAATCGAGGACGCCGCGCGGGTGCACGCCCTGACGGGCGTGGCCCCCCGGGTGGCGGTGCACATCCCCTGGGACCGGGTGGACGACTACGGGCAGCTGGCGGCGTTCGCGGCCGAGCACGGGGTGGCGATCGGCGCGGTGAACGCGAACGTCTTCCAGGACGACGCGTACATGCTGGGCAGCGTGGCGCACCCGGACCCGGCGGTGCGCCGCAAGGCCGTTGCCCACCTGCTGGAATGCGTCGACATCATGGACGCGACCGGATCGAGCGACCTGAAGCTGTGGTTCGCCGACGGCACCAACTACCCGGGCCAGGACGACATCCGGGGCCGCCAGGACCGGCTGGCCGACGCCCTGGCGCAGGTGTACGCGCGGCTGGGCGAGGGGCAGCGGATGCTGCTGGAGTACAAGCTGTTCGAGCCGTCGTTCTACACCATGGACGTGCCGGACTGGGGCACGTCGCTGCTGCACTGCCTGGCCCTGGGGCCGCAGGCCCAGGTGGTGGTGGATACCGGGCACCACGCGCCGGGCACCAACATCGAGTTCATCGTGGCGCTGCTGCTGCGCGCCGGGCGGCTGGGCGGGTTCGACTTCAACTCCCGGTTCTACGCCGACGATGACCTGATGGTCGGCGCCGCCGACCCATTCCAGCTGTTCCGGATCCTGCACGAGGTCGTGGCCGCGGGCGCGCACCTGCCCGCGGCGGGGGTGGCCTTCATGCTGGACCAGTGCCACAACATCGAGCCGAAGGTGCCGGCCCAGATCCGGTCGGTGCTCAATGTGCAGGAAGCCACCGCCAAGGCCCTGCTGGTGGACGCGCCCGCGCTGGCCGCCGCCCAGCAGGCCGGCGACGTGCTGGGCGCCAACGCCGTCTTCATGGACGCCTACAACACTGATACCCGGCCGCTGCTGGCCGAACTCCGCGGGGAGATGGGCCTGGACCCCGATCCGGTCGCCGCCTATTACCAGTCGGGTTACCAGGAGCACATCGTGACAACTCGTATCGGCGGCACCGCGGCCAGCTGGACCTAGGCCAGCTGGACCCCCGACCAGAAGGAAGAGGATGGACTCGCAGTCACCTGCCGAGGTCACTGAGCTGCTCGCGCGCAGCAACCGGCTCGGCTCCGATCCGCGGAACACCAACTACGCGGGCGGCAACACGTCCGCCAAGGGCCTGGTTACCGACCCGGTGACCGGCACCCCGGTCGAGCTGGTGTGGGTCAAGGGCTCAGGCGGCGACCTCGGGACGCTGACCGCGGCCGGGCTGGCGGTGCTGCGCCTGGACCGGCTGCGCGCGCTGCCCGGCGTGTACCCGGGCGTCGAGCGCGAGGACGAGATGGTGGCCGCGTTCGACTTCTGCCTGCACGGCCAGGGCGGGGCGGCGCCGTCCATCGACACCGCCATGCACGGCCTGGTCGAGGCCGCCCACGTGGACCACCTGCACCCCGACGCCGGCATCGCGCTGGCCACCGCCGCTGACGGCGAGAAGCTCACCCGCGACTGCTTCGGCGACCGCGTCGTCTGGGTGCCGTGGCGGCGGCCGGGCTTCCAGCTCGGCCTGGACATCGCCGCGGTGCAGCGGGACCACCCCCGCGCCATCGGCGTCATCCTGGGCGGCCACGGCATCACCGCCTGGGGCCAGACCAGCGCGGAGTGCGAGGCGAACTCGCTGGAGATCATCCGGGTCGCGCAGGAGTACCTGGACAGCCACGGGCGCCTGGATCCGTTCGGCGCGGTCGCCGGTGAGTACCGGCCGCTGCCCGGCGAGGAGCGCCGGATGCGCGCCGCGCAGCTCGTGCCGGTGCTGCGCGGGCTCGCGTCCACCGACCGGCCGCAGGTCGGCCACTTCACCGACAGCAACGTCGTGCTCGGGTTCCTGTCCCGCGAGCGGCATCCGCAGCTCGCGGCGCTGGGGACCTCCTGCCCGGACCACTTCCTGCGGACCAAGGTCGCGCCGCTGGTCCTGGACCTGCCGCCCTCCGCGCCGCTGCCGGAGGTGATCGCCCGGCTCGGCGAGCTGCACGCCGCCTACCGGGCGGAGTACCAGGCCTACTACGACCGGCACGCGACGCCGGACTCGCCCCCCATGCGGGGCGCCGACCCGGCGATCGTGCTGGTCCCGGGCATCGGGATGTTCAGCTTCGGCGCCGACAAGCAGACCGCCCGGGTAGCGGGCGAGTTCTACGTCAATGCCATCAACGTGATGCGCGGCGCTGAGTCAGTGTCGTCGTACTCCCCGATCAGCGAGGCGGAGAAGTTCCGGATCGAGTACTGGGCCCTGGAGGAGGCCAAGCTCGCCCGGCGGCCCACGCCCAAGCCGCTGGCCAGCCGGGTCGCGCTGGTGACCGGCGGCGGGTCGGGAATCGGCCGCGCCACGGCGCAGCGGCTGGCGGGCGAGGGCGCCTGCGTCGTGGTCGCCGACCGGGACGGCGCCGCCGCGCAGGAGGTGGCCGGGGAGCTCGGGTCCGCGGACGTGGCGACCGCCGTCGATGTCGACGTGACCGACGAGGCGGCCATCGCCGCGGCCTTCCGCGCGGCCGCGCTGGCCTTCGGCGGCGTGGACCTGGTCGTCAACAACGCCGGCCTGTCCATCTCCAAGCCGCTCGCCGACACGACCGCCGCGGACTGGGACCTCCAGCACGACGTGATGGCCCGCGGATCATTCCTGGTCTCGCGCGAGGCGGCCGCGCTGATGCGGGCGCAGGGCATGGGCGGCGACATCATCTACATCTGCAGCAAGAACGCCGTGTTCGCCGGGCCAGCCAACATCGCCTACGGGGCGGCCAAGGCCGACCAGGCGCACCAGGTCCGGCTGCTCGCGGCCGAGCTCGGCGAGCTGGGCATCCGGGTCAACGGCATCAACCCGGACGGGGTCGTCCGCGGCTCGGGCATCTTCGCCGGGGGCTGGGGCGCCAGCCGGGCCGCCGTCTACGGCGTCCCGGAAGAGGAGCTGGGCGCGTTCTACGCTCAGCGCACGCTGCTCAAGCGCGAGGTGCTGCCCGATCACGTCGCGGCGGCCGTGCTCGCGCTGACCGCCGGCGACCTGTCGCTGACGACCGGCCTGCTGATCCCGGTCGACGGCGGGGTGGCGGCGGCGTTCCTGCGGTGAGCACGTTTGCGAGGCCGGCACAGCGGGGTCAGCAAAGTCTGGATGAGCACAGGCGGGCTCAGCACAGGCGGGCTCAGCACAGGCGGGCTCAGCACAGGCGGGCTCAGCACAGGCGGGCTCAGCACAGGCGGGCTCAGCACAGGC